>VFQT010000236.1_pt1 | contig 88966 bp, 85 predicted proteins | sample 3512381 | NCBI WGS metagenome assembly VFQT01 (sample SAMN10412376, study PRJNA504923) | tailings metagenome | isolation source: Relicate 2 Philex TSF3 active mining site | place: Philippines: Tuba, Benguet | collected 2017-08-29
CGAGCCGATGATCATCGGCCGCAATTTCCTGGTGAAGATCAACGCCAACATCGGCAACTCGGCGGTCACTTCCGGCATTCAGGAGGAAGTCGAGAAAATGACCTGGGCGATCCGCTGGGGCGGCGACACGGTGATGGATCTCTCCACCGGCCAGCACATCCATGAAACCCGCGAGTGGATCATACGCAATTCGCCGGTGCCGATCGGCACCGTGCCGATCTACCAGGCGCTGGAAAAGGTCGACGGCAAGGCCGAGGAGCTGACCTGGGAAATCTACCGCGACACGCTGATCGAACAGTGCGAACAGGGCGTGGATTACTTCACCGTGCACGCCGGCGTGCGCCTGCCGTACATCCCGATGACCGCGAAGCGCATGACCGGCATCGTCTCGCGCGGCGGTTCGATCATGGCGAAGTGGTGCCTCGCGCATCACAAGGAAAGTTTCCTCTACACGCACTTCGAGGAAATCTGCGAACTGCTCAAGCAGTACGACGTCGCGTTCTCGCTGGGCGATGGCCTGCGCCCGGGCTCGATCTACGACGCCAACGACGAGGCCCAGCTGGCCGAACTGAAGACACTGGGCGAACTGACGCAGATCGCCTGGAAGCACGATGTGCAGGTGATGATCGAAGGTCCGGGCCATGTGCCGATGCACATGATCAGGGAAAACATGGAGCTTCAGCTGAAGTACTGCGACGAGGCGCCGTTTTACACGCTGGGCCCGCTGACCACCGACATCGCGCCGGGCTACGATCACATCACTTCGGCCATCGGCGCGGCGATGATCGGCTGGTACGGCACGGCGATGCTGTGCTATGTCACGCCCAAGGAGCATCTCGGCCTGCCCGACAAGAACGACGTCAAGGACGGCATCATGGCGTACAAGGTGGCGGCGCATGCCGCCGACCTCGCCAAGGGCCATCCCGGCGCGCAGATTCGCGACAACGCGCTGTCGAAGGCGCGCTTCGAGTTCCGCTGGGAAGACCAGTTCAACCTCGGCCTCGATCCGGACAAGGCGCGCGAATTCCATGACGAAACGCTGCCGCAGCATGGCGCCAAGCTCGCGCACTTCTGTTCGATGTGCGGCCCGCATTTCTGTTCGATGAAGATCACCCAGGACGTGCGCGACTACGCCGCGTCGCAAGGTGTGGCCGAGCAGGAGGCGCTGCACAAGGGCATGCAGGACAAGGCGCAGGAGTTTGTCGAGCAGGGCGCGGAAATCTACCGCAAGTCCTGAGCGGTACACCGGCGCCGGATGCCCGGCGTTAGGGCGGAAAGGGAGTGTGGAGGAGAGGTGGACACATGCGACTGAAAAGGGATGTGCTGCTGTTGGTCCTGGGCATGGTGCTGTCGGCTCCGTTGTCTGCCGCGGAGCCTGATCCGCGGTCGCAACCCGGACTGCCGCTGGATCCCCGGGTGCTGTTCGGCGGAGTGGTGGCCGAAAGCGATGTCGGCCTGCTGTTCGCCCATTTGCGGGCATCCCTGCTTGCCGCCGCCGAAAATCGCGAACCGCCGCAGTCCGCAGAGCTGGACCGCAGGCTGGAGGTGATGGGGGCTGAACTGCGGCTGCGTGGAATCATCGCAGGCCTGGCGTTGTCACATGCGGTTGAACGCGCGGCACGGGATGCCGTGCGGGAGTTGAATGCGCCGCGTTCCGGTGACTGACATCGCTGCGCCCGGCGCCGCCGGATATTCAAAACCGTTTTTCATCCAGTCGAGCCTGCCTTGAACAAAAAACTACTGTTGGGCATCGGAGCCCTTGCCGTGCTTGCGGTTGCCGGGGGTGCCTACTGGTATTACGGAGGACAACCCGCGCAATCGAGTTTCCGGCTGGCAAAAATCGAGCGCGGCAACCTGGTGGCCGCAGTGTCGTCGACAGGCACGCTGAACCCCGTGGTTTCGGTGCAGGTGGGATCCCAGGTGTCGGGCCAGGTCAAGGAAATCTTCGTCGACTACAACTCGGTGGTCAAAAGGGGGGATGTCATCGCCCGCATCGATCCCGATTCCTTCGCCCTGCGCGTCAACCAGGCGATGGCCGATCTCGAGGCCGGCCGCGCCACGGCGCTGACGCAGCGCGCCAACGTTGCTGCGCTGCAGGCTGAAGTGTCCCGGGCCCAGGTTGCCCTGGCCGAGGCCGAACGCGACCTGAAGCGCAACCAGATGCTGGTCGAGAAGGGATTCGTTTCGCAGGCTGTGCTCGAGAAGTCGCAGTCTGCGGTCGCCACCGCCCGCGAAAACGTCAAAACGGCGCAGGCGCAGCGCGCCGTCGGCGAGGCCCAGGTGAAAAACGGGGAGGCACTGGTCAGGCAGCGCGAATCGCAACTGGCGCAGGCGAAAGTCGACCTCGAGCGCACGACCATCCGCGCGCCGGTGGACGGCATCGTGATTTCCCGCAGCGTCGATGCCGGGCAGACGGTGGCAGCGAGCCTGCAGGCGCCGACGCTGTTCCTGATCGCGCGCAACCTGACCGACATGCAGGTCGAAGCCTCTATCGACGAGGCTGAAATCGGCCGGGTGGCGGTCGGGCAGGACACCACGTTCACCGTGGATTCCTTTCCCGGGCGCACGTTCAACGGCAAGATCACGCAGGTGCGCAAGGCCGCGCAGGTGGTGCAGAACGTGGTGACCTACATCGCCGTGATCTCCGCGCCCAATCCCGACCAGGCGCTGTTGCCGGGCATGAGCACCAACGTGCGCATCATCACTGCCCGTCGCAACGACGTGGTCAAGCTGCCCAATGCCGCGCTGCGTTTCCGGCCGCCCGGCGTTGCCGCGCCGAAACCGCAAACCAAGGGCGGGGATGGCGCCAAGCCGGCTGCAAAGGCAAAGCCGGGCGGCAACGCACAGGCGACGCGCGACCGCCTGACCAGCGAGCTCGGCTTGAGCGAGGAACAGCAGGCCAGGCTCGAAGCCATCCAGCGCGAGACGCGCGAGAAAATTGCGGCGATCACCGCGGATACGCCCGCGCAGCGCAAACGGGCAATCGGGCAGTTGCGCGCGCAGTCACGCGGGCAGATTGCCGAAATGCTGACTCCTGAGCAGCGCGTCAAGTACGAAGCCATGATCGCGTCGCAGCAGGGCATCACCGAGCGGCGCGGCACGGTGTGGGCGCTTGATGCCGGTGAAAAACCCAGGGCGGTCAATGTCCGCCTCGGCATCAGCGACGGCAGTTACACCGAGGTGCTGGGCGACAGCCTGAAGCCGGGCGATGAAATCATCGTCGGTCTGGCCGGCGCGGGCGCGCGTACCACCCAGGCCAAGGGCGGCCCCCGCTTCGGATTATAAATATATCAATAAAATCAATAAGTTATTTACTATTGTGTCATGGCCACCCCGCTGATCATCACCACAGACATCACCAAGTCCTATGAATTGGGCGGGCTGTCGGTGCAGGCGCTGCGCGGCGTGTCGCTCAGCATAGGTGCGGGCGAATTCGTCGCCGTGATGGGACCTTCCGGCTCCGGCAAGTCGACGTTCATGAACCTGCTGGGCTGCCTGGATACGCCCAGCAGTGGTGAATACGTGCTGGCCGGCGAGCGCGTGTCCGGCATGCATCGCGATGCGCTGGCCGCGACACGTAACCGCCGCATCGGCTTCGTGTTCCAGAACTTCAACCTGCTGGCGCGGACGTCCGCGCTGGAAAACGTCGCCCTGCCGCTCCTCTATTGCGGGGTGCCGGCGGACGAGCGGCACCGGCGAGCGGAAGCGCGGCTGTCCGAAGTGGGGCTTGCCGAACGGGCGCACCATCATCCGTCGCAGCTGTCCGGCGGCCAGCAGCAGCGGGTGGCGATCGCGCGCGCGCTGGTCAACGATCCGGTGCTGATACTCGCCGACGAACCGACCGGAGCGCTGGATACGCTGACCAGTTGCGAAGTCATGGCACTGCTGCAGCAGCTCAATGCCCGCGGCATGACCGTGGTGGTGGTGACGCATGAACGCGACATTGCCGAATTTGCCAAGCGCATCGTGCTGTTCCGCGACGGGCGCGTGGTCGAGGACCACGCGGTGCGGCAGCCCAGGGATGCCGCCGCACTGGCGGCGGAACTGAAGGCCGCGCAGCCCGCATGAACATCCTTGCCAGCATCCGCATCGCGCTGCGCGCCCTGCGCATCAACAAGCTGCGCAGCGCGTTGACCATGCTCGGCATCATCATCGGTGTTGCCGCGGTGATCACCATGATCGCAGTCGGCGCCGGCGCGCAGAACCGCATCGAGGAGCAGATCAAGGGACTGGGCACCAATCTCATCATCCTGCTGCCGGGATCGACCACCAGCGGCGGCGTGCGCATGGGGGCTGGTTCACGCAATACGCTGACCGAAGCGGACGCTTACGCGATCCAGCGCGAAATCCCGGCGGTGCAGGCGGCTGCCCCCGCCATCCGCGGCACCGGGCAGGTGGTGTCGGGGATGACCAACTGGTCGACGGTGTTTTTTGGCGTCACCAACGAGTATTTCGAGGCGCGCAACTGGCAGATCGCCAGCGGCAGGATGTTCGAATCCTCGGATCTGAGCGGATCGGCAAAGGTGGCGGTACTGGGCGAAACCGTTGCGCGCAACCTGTTCGGCGACGACGATCCGATCGGGCAGGTGATCCGCATCCGCAAGGTGCCGATGACCGTGATCGGCACGCTGCAGCGCAAGGGGCAGAGCATGATGGGCCAGGACCAGGATGACGTGATCCTGATGCCGCTGTCCACGGCGCGCAACCGCGTGCTCGGCCGCGGCGCCGGCAGGCTGCGCACGGTGGGCACGATTTCGATCAAGGTGCGCGACGGTGAGGACATGGCCATGGCCGAAACCCAGATCCGCGAACTGCTGCGCCAGCGCCACCGCATACAGGCAGGCCAGGATGACGACTTCACCCTGCGCAACCTTTCCGAAATCCTTGCGACACGCGAGGAGTCCAGCCGCATCATGGGGCTGCTGCTTGCCGCGGTGGCCTCGGTGTCGCTGCTGGTCGGCGGCATCGGCATCATGAACATCATGCTGGTATCGGTGACCGAGCGCACCCGCGAAATCGGCCTGCGCATGGCGGTGGGCGCACGCGGCCGCGACATACTGACCCAGTTCCTGGTGGAGGCGATCACGCTGGCGCTGATCGGCGGCCTGCTTGGCATCGCGCTGGGCATCGGCGGCACACTCGTCATCGGCCAGTTTGCCGGCTGGCCCATTCACCTCGGCCTTGAGCCGGTGGCGCTGGCAGTGGGTTTCGCCGCTGCGATCGGCATTTTTTTCGGCTTCTATCCGGCGCGAAAGGCGTCGATGCTGTTGCCGATCGAGGCGCTGAGATACGAGTAAATGCTGATTGGCGGACGGTGTGCGGCAGGCATCAAACAGCGGGCAGTAATCGCGGCGCATCCTTGATGGGCCGTTCCGGATTGCCAATGATCGTTCCCCGCTTGCCGCTTCCTCCGGCCTTCTCAAGTAAAATCCTCGCATGGATCCCGCACTCGCCCTCAAAGCCCTGATCATGGGCGTGGTCGAAGGTCTGACCGAATTTCTGCCGATCTCCAGCACCGGGCACCTGATCATCGCCGGCAGCCTGCTCGATTTCCACGATGAACGCGGCAAGGTGTTTGAGCTGGTCATCCAGACCGGCGCAATGCTGGCCGTATGCTGGGAGTTCCGCGCGCGATTCCTCGGCGTGCTGCGCGGACTGGCGGCCGAAGCCGCCGCGCAGCGCTTCGTGCTGAATCTGGTCGCGGCGTTCCTGCCGGCGGCATTGATCGGACTGGCCTTCGGCGGGTTCATCAAGGGGCACCTGTTTCACGCGGTGCCTGTGGCCGTCGCGCTGATCGTCGGCGGTTTCGTGATCCTGTGGGCCGAGGGCCGTAACCGGCCGGCGCGCATCGACGATGTCGACGTGATGACCTGGCGGGATGCGCTGAAGGTGGGTTTCGCCCAGGCGTTTGCGCTGTTCCCGGGGGTGTCGCGCGCCGGCGCCACCATCATCGGCGGCATGCTGTTCGGGCTGTCGCGCCGCGCCGCCACCGAGTTTTCGTTTTTTCTCGCGGTGCCGACACTGATGGCCGCCGGCGCCTATGATCTGTACAAGAACCGCGCGTTGCTGACGGCGGACGATATCGGCCTCTTCGCGATTGGCACCGTAACCGCCTTTGTCTCCGCCTTCCTCTGCATCCGCTGGCTGATGCGCTACGTTTCCAGCCACGACTTCCGGCCGTTTGCCTGGTACCGCATCGGCTTCGGCCTGTTTATTCTGGCGACCGCATGGAGCGGCTGGATTCGCTGGTAGGTCTGCGCGGCAGCGTGCTCAGCCCTGCACCCAGGGCAATCCGGCGGCACGCCAGCCGCCAAGCGTGTTGCGATGGCCCTGCGGGTCGCGGTCGCCCTCGAATCCTTCCATCACGTTGTAGCAGTCGCTGTATCCGGCCTGCATCGCCAGCATCGCGGCATTGTGCGAACGGCCGCCGCTGCGGCAGATGAACAGCACCGGCGCATCGGCAGGCACCTGTTCGGCCAGTTGCTGCGCGAATGCCGGATTCGGGCGGTTGCCGGGATAGGTCAGCAGTTCGATTTCAACCGCACCCGGAATGCGTCCGACCCAGTCCAGTTCGGCGCGGGTGCGCACATCGACCAGGCGTGCGCCGGGCAGTGATTTCCACAGTTCAAAGGCTTCACCGGGCAGCAGGGCGCCGCTGTAGGGCAGCCCCATTTGTCCGGCGCGTTCGGCAGCGTTGGATAGGATGGTTTTGGTGTCGCTCATATGGGGTTGACTGGCAAATGGGTCGTGGGTGAATGGATGGATGATTTTAACTGAGTGCATGAACCCGGCCCATGCACTATAATTGGGCAAACCTTGCGGGCGCGCACAATAACAGTGCATCTTTTTGGGGCGCGCGGATTAATTGCCTTTTATTTTCAAAAACCTAGTAATGCACCGCCTTGGTACACATCCTGCTCTTAGGTTGGCCGGAACAAATTAAACCCCCCTTAATCATTAGCAATCGTTAGGAGAGTTAGATGGGAAGCGCTGCCGATTTCATGAAGATGCTGAAGGACAACGAAGTCAAGTTCGTTGACCTGCGATTCACCGACACCCGTGGCAAGGAGCAGCATGTGTCCGTGCCGACCAAGGTGTTCGGCGAAGACAAGTTCACCGACGGCCACGCCTTCGACGGTTCGTCGATCGCCGGCTGGAAGGGCATCCAGGCCTCCGACATGCTGCTGATGCCGGATCCGGACAGCGCGCGCATGGACCCGTTCACCGACGAAGCCACCGCGATCCTGACCTGCGACGTGATTGAGCCGGCCGACGGCAAGGGCTATGACCGCGATCCGCGTTCGATCGCCAAGCGCGGCGAGGCCTACCTGAAATCCACAGGCATCGGCGACACCGCCTACTTTGGCCCGGAACCCGAGTTCTTCATTTTTGATTCGGTGACCTGGCGCATCGACATGTCCGGTGCCTCGGTCAAGATCAAGACTTCGGAAGCGCCGTGGTCGTCCGAGGAAGAAAACGACGGCGGCAACATGGGCCACCGTCCCGCGATCAAGGGCGGATATTTCCCGGTGCCCCCGGTCGATTCGCTGCAGGACATCCGTTCGGCGATGTGCCTGGCCCTCGAAGAGCAGGGCGTGCCGGTCGAAGTGCATCATCACGAAGTGGCCGCGCCCGGCCAGTGCGAGATCGGCACCCTGTTTGCCAGCCTGGTCAAGCGCGCCGACTGGAACCAGATCCTGAAATACACCGTGCACAATGTTGCGCATTCCTACGGCAAGACCGCGACCTTCATGCCGAAACCCGTGGTCGGCGACAACGGCTCGGGCATGCATGTGCACCAGTCGCTGTGGAAGGGCGGGCAGAACCTGTTCAGCGGCAACGGCTATGCCGGGCTGTCGGAACTGGCCCTGTATTACATCGGCGGCATCATCAAGCATGCTCGCGCGCTGAATGCCATCACCAACCCCGGCACCAACTCCTACAAGCGGCTGGTTCCCGGCTTTGAGGCGCCGATCAACCTCGCCTACTCGGCGAAGAACCGCTCGGCTTCGATCCGCATCCCGCACGTGGCCAACCCGAAGGCGCGCCGCATCGAGGTGCGTTTCCCGGATCCGACCGCCAATCCGTACCTCGCCTTCACCGCGATGATGATGGCCGGCATCGACGGCATCCAGAACAAGATCCACCCGGGCGATGCCATCGACAAGAACCTCTACGACCTGCCGCCGGAAGAGGCGAAAAAAGTGCCGAATGTCTGCTCGTCGCTGGACATGGCGCTCGACTACCTCGACAAGGACCGCGAATTCCTGACCCGGGGCGGCGTGTTCTCGAACGACATGATCGATGCCTACATCGAACTGAAGATGGAGGAGGTCACCGCGTTCCGCATGACCACCCATCCGCTCGAGTTCCAGCTGTATTACAGCCTCTGATCGCATGGTTTGCGGCAAAAGGGCGGGCCGGTGCCCGCCCTTTTGTTTTCCGCGACACGGCCGCATTCCGGCGCAATTGCGACTTTTCCTTTGCTGACATAGACTTAGCCCGTTACAGTTCATGCTGCCAGTCAACCACACGGTTGCGGTTTTCGTTGCAGGAAACGCCGGCCAGCGTGCTGGCTTCACCGGGGCCATTGATGCGTCTGTTTGTGCGTCTGTTCGTCTATACGCTGCTGTTGTCGGGTTTTGCCGCGCCGGCGCGCGCAGAGATCTGGGAGTGCGTCGACAGCAGCGGCAACAAGCGGTTTACCAACGTCAAGGCGGAGGCTGCGGGCTGCAAGCCGATGAACCTGCCGCCGGTATCCAGCGTGCCGGCCCCGAAAGCCGCGCCGGCGAGGCCCGGCGAAGCGCGTCCGGCCACCACACCCGGCAGTTTCCCGAAAGTCGATCCTTCCACCCAGCAGCAGCGCGATGCCGGGCGGCGCAAGATCCTCGAGCAGGAACTCGCCAACGAGGAGCGGATGCTCGAGCAGGCGAGAAAAGACCTTGCCGAGCAGGAATCCACCCGGCTTGGCAACGAGCGCAACTACCAGCGGGTGCTCGAGCGGCTCGAGCCGTACAGGAAAAAAGTCGCCCTGCACGAAGGCAACGTCGCCAATCTGCGCAAGGAACTCTCCTCGCTGCGCTGATCCAGCGCGCGGCCCCGGCCTGCCGCGCGCCTGTCGTGGATGCATTGCCCGGAAAACCCGGGGCTGGCCTGCATCTTGCTCCTGTTCAACGCAGGAGCATTCCATGAATTCCGCGGCGCTGACCGGGCTCGATCTGCTGGCCACTGCCGTGGTGGTCATCGACGACAACCAGGCCGTGTTGCACATGAATCCTGCCGCAGAAAACCTGTTCGAAGCCTCGCAGACCGGCGCGGTCGGCGTGAAGCTGGAGCGGCTGCTCGGGGTCAATGCGGTACTTGAGGCGGCGATCAGCTATTCCCGCGCCAACAGCTGCAGTTATACCGAACACGAGATCGAAATCGCTGCGAATGGCCGCCAGCACCTGAATCTGGCCTGCACGGTGAGTCCGGTTGACCTTGGCGATGACCGGGCAGCGATGCTGCTCGAGTTCCGCCAGATCGACCAGCAGCTGCGCGTCGAGCGCGAGGCGCGGTTGCTCGAGCAGAGCCAGGCGCACCGTGAGCTGATCCGCAACCTGGCGCATGAAATCAAGAATCCGCTCGGCGGCATCCGCGGCGCGGCACAGCTGCTGGATCGCGAACTCGAACGCCCGGCGCTGCACGAGTACACGCAGGTCATCATCAAGGAATCCGACCGCCTGCAGTCGCTGATGGACCGCCTGCTGACGCCCCACCGGCTGCCTCTGCCGGGGCCGGTCAACATCCACGAGGTGCTGGAGCGCGTGCGCAGCGTGATGCTTGCCGAATTCCCGCAGATCGCGGTGCGTCGCGACTATGACACCAGCCTGCCGCTGCTGACCGGCGACAGGGAGCAGCTGATCCAGGTGGTGCTCAACATCGTGCGCAACGCCGCGCAGGCCATCAAGAGTTCGGGGATGGAGCCCGCGCAAGGCGAGATCCGCCTGCAGACCCGCATTGCGCGGCAGGTGACGCTGGTGCGGCGGCGCTACCGCCACGCCGTGCAGATCACGATCTGCGACAACGGTCCCGGCATTCCCGAGAACATGCGGGAGCGCGTGTTCCAGCCCCTGATCTCGGGGCGGGAGGGCGGCAGCGGCCTGGGCCTGACCATTGCCCACAACTTCATCACCCAGCATCGCGGAACAGTCACGTTCGACAGCCGTCCGGGGCGCACCTGCTTCACGCTGCTGCTGCCGGTGCAGGACGATGCACGCGCCGGAACCCCGGCACCATTACACTGAAGTGAAAAACATGAAACCTGTCTGGATCATAGATGACGATCGGTCGATACGCTGGGTGTTCGAAAAGGCGCTGACACGCGAAAACATCGCGTTCAAGGCATTCGCATCGGCGCGCGAGGCGCTGGCTGCGCTCGATGAGGAAACGCCGCAGGTGGTCGTGAGCGACATTCGCATGCCGGGAGAATCGGGCCTTGAACTGCTGCAGCAGGCCAAGGCCCGCCATCCCTCGCTGCCGGTGATCATCATGACCGCATATTCCGACCTTGAGAGCGCGGTCACGGCATTCCAGGGCGGTGCCTACGAGTATCTGCCCAAGCCCTTCGACGTCGACCATGCTGTCGAGCTGATCCGGCGCGCGATGGACGAGAGCGTGCGCCAGGATACCGCCGGCGAGGTCAGCGAATCGGTGCCGGAAATCCTCGGCCAGGCGCCGGCGATGCAGGAGGTGTTCCGCGCCATCGGCCGCCTGTCGCAGTCGCATGCCACCGTGCTGATCACCGGCGAATCCGGTAGCGGCAAGGAACTGGTGGCGAGCGCGTTGCACCGCCACAGCCCGCGCGCCGGCCGGCCCTTCATTGCCATCAATACCGCTGCGATCCCGAAGGAACTGCTCGAGTCGGAACTTTTCGGCCACGAGCGCGGCGCTTTCACCGGCGCACAGAACATGCGTCGCGGCCGTTTCGAGCAGGCCGAAGGCGGCACGCTGTTCCTCGACGAGATCGGCGACATGCCGCAGGAACTGCAGACGCGGCTGCTGCGCGTGCTGTCCGACGGCCATTTCTACCGCGTCGGCGGGCATCAGCCGATCAAGGCCAATGTACGCGTGATTGCTGCGACCCATCAGGATCTTGAATCGCGCGTCAAGCAGGGGCTGTTTCGCGAAGACCTGTTCCACCGCCTCAACGTGATCCGCCTGCGCCTGCCGCCGCTGCGCGAGCGGCGCGAGGACATCCCGCTGCTGGCCAAATATTTCCTGCAGAAAAGCGCGAGGGATCTCGGCGTCGAGCCCAAACGCCTGTCGGAGGCGACCCTCAATTACATCGCCATGCAGGATCTGCCGGGCAACGTGCGCCAGCTTGAAAACCTGTGCCACTGGCTGACAGTCATGGCGCCGGCGGCGATGATCGAGGTGAAGGATCTGCCACCGGAGATGCGGGCTGAGGCATCGGCGGCCGGTACCGAGGACTGGGTCGCTGCGCTCGGCCGCGAAGCCGAAATGCGCCTGCATCGCGGCGAAACCGCGATCATGGATGAATTGACCCCGCAGTTTGAGAAAGCCCTGATTCTCAAGGCCCTGGCACAGACCGGCGGGCGGCGCATCGAGGCCGCGCACCTGCTGGGCCTGGGCCGCAATACCCTGACCCGCAAGATTCAGGAACTGAAAATCGATCCGGGCCGCGGCGAAGAGGGCTGAGCGCGCCGCATCGTCGTCCGCACAGGCAGCCGTTTCGGTTCAGCCTCCTTCCGGCGTGGCGAATTCGGCGATGACGGGCGCGTGATCCGAAGGCCTCTCGTTGCCGCGCGGTCCGCTGTCGATGGTGCATGACGTGCAGCTGCCGGCCAGCGCCACCGAAGCCAGGATGTGATCGATGCGCAGGCCCATCTTGCGGCGGAACGCATTCATCCGGTAATCCCACCAGCTGTACGCGCGCTCCGGCTGCTCGAACAGGCGGAATGTGTCCTTCAGGCCGAGCGCAATCAGCCCGCGGAAGGCTTCGCGTTCCGCATCGCTGCACAGCACCTTGCCGGACCAGGCCGCCGGGTCGTGCACGTCGGCATCCTCGGGCGCGATGTTGAAATCGCCCAGCAGGGCCAGTGACGGATGGCGTTTAAGCTCTTCGCCCAGCCAGGCCGTCAGGGCCCGGAACCACTCCAGCTTGTAGCGGTACTTGTCCGATTCCACCGATTCGCCGTTGGGCATGTAGGCGCAGATCACGCGCACGCCGTCGAGCGTCGCGCTGATCACGCGCCGTTGCGGATCGTCAAAACCGGGGATGCCGCGGGTCACCTCGGCAACGGGCTTGCGTGAAAGGATGGCGACCCCGTTATAGGTTTTCTGCCCGCTGAAGGCCGACTGGTAGCCCGCCGCAGCGAGCGCCTCAACCGGAAAATTGTGGTCTTCGAGCTTCAGTTCCTGCAGGCACAGCGCATCGGGCTGGTGTTGCTGCAGCCAGTCCAGTACCTGCGGCAGGCGGACCTTGAGGGAATTGATGTTCCAGGTGGCAAGCTTCATCGCGCCGGCTGCGGCGCTGCCGGTTGCGGTGCAGCTGCCTGCGGCGTTGCGGCGGGCTTGGCTGCAGGAGCCGGGGTCTGCGCTGTCGCAGCTGGACGAACGGCCGCGCTGCGCGGATATCCGGCATTGTCGAGTGCCGCATCCCATGCGCCTTCCTCGTAGCCCCGCAACTGTTCGCGACCGACCAGCAGCAGCGGAATCTCGAGGCTGCCGCCGGTGAGTTTTTTGAAGGCTTCCATGTCGGACTGCGGATTTTTCTCGGTAAAGGGCAGCCCGCGGCGGTTGAGATGGGCGCGCGCCTTGCTGCAGCCTTCACCGCAGTCGGTGACATACAGGGTTACCGGGAAATTCTTCACCGCTTGCTGGACACTGAAGGGCATTCCGGAGGTTTCGATGACGCTGCCGCCCACCGACCGCCGCTCCACGGTCTTGGCGGATGCCGGCGGCGGCGTGTCGCGCCATTCGACACGGCCCTTGTCGTCGACCCAGCGGTAGAGCTGGGCGGCCTGTACGGTTGCGGCGGCAAGCAGTGCAGCGATCAGCAAGACGATTCTGTTCATCCGGACACCTCGCAGTGTTTGCAGTGCGCTGGCGATCATGCGTCAGCGGCAGGCTGCATGATACCGCGCCGCCGGTTCACGCGGCTTCCAGCATGCCGTTGTGGCGCAGCAGCGCGTCGATTTTCGGCGCGCGCCCGCGGAAGGCGACGAATGATTCCAGCGCAGGACGGCTGCCGCCGACGGCCAGAACCTCGTTCCAGAAGCGGGCGCCGGTGGCCGGGTCGAGCACGCCGTTTTCCTCGAACAGGCTGTAGGCGTCCGCCGACAGCACTTCCGCCCACTTGTAGCTGTAATAGCCTGCGGCATAGCCGCCGGCGAAAATGTGCGAGAAATTGTTGGGGAAGCGGTTGTAATCCGGCGGGAACAGCACCGCGACTTCGCGGCGCACCTCGTCCAGCATCTGCAGCGCGGTCCGTGCCCCGGACGGATCGAAGTCGTAATGCAGCCGCAGGTCGAACAGCGCAAACTCGATCTGGCGCACGGTCTGCAGGCCGCTCTGGAAGTTTTTCGCGGCAATCATCTTGTCGAACAGCGCACGTGGCAGCGCCTGGCCGGTGTCGGCATGCCGGGTCATCGGCTGCAGCACGTCCCATTCCCAGCAGAAGTTCTCCATGAACTGGCTGGGCAGTTCGACCGCGTCCCACTCGACGCCGTTGATGCCGGAAACGCCGAGATAGTCGACGCGGGTCATCAGATGGTGCAGGCCGTGGCCGAGTTCATGGAACAGCGTGATCACCTCGTCATGCGTGAACAGCGCGGGCTTGCCGCCGACGGGCGGCGAGAAATTGCAGTTGAGGTAGGCCACGGGCGCCTGCGTGCCCTTCGGAGTGCTGCGGCGGGTGATGGCATCGTCCATCCATGCGCCGCCGCGCTTGCTGCTGCGCGCGTAAAGATCCAGGTAGAACTGGCCGACCAGCGCGCCGGCGCGGTCGCGGATGGAGAAGAATTTGACGTCGCCATGCCACTGCGGTGCTTCGGACGGCGTGATGGACAGACCGTACAGCGTTTCGATCAGCCTGAACATGCCGGGCAGCACGGTGGTTTCCGGGAGGTACTGCTTGACTTCATTTTCCGAGAACGCGTAACGCGCTGCGCGCAGCTTTTCCGATGCATAGGGGACATCCCAGGCGTCGAGTTTTTGCATGCCCAGTTCCCGGCGCGCGAAGTCCTGCAGCTCGGCGAGGTCGCGTTCGGCGTGCGGTTTGGCGCGCGCGGCCAGTTCGCGCAGGAACTCCAGAACCTGCGCCGGTGTTTCCGCCATTTTCGGTTCCAGCGAGTATTCGGCGTAATTGGCGAAGCCGAGCAACTGCGCCATCTCCCGCCGCAGCCGGACGATATCGGCGATCAAGGGCGTATTGTCGAGCTTGGCGTCGCCGAATTCGGAGGCGCGGGTGACATAGGCGCGGTAGCAGCGCTCGCGCAATGCGCGGTCGTCGGCGTATTGCATGACCGGCATGTAGGAGGGGGCGTGCAGCGTGAACTTCCAGCCCTCCTTTCCCTCGGCTGCGGCAGCTTCGCGCGCCGCCTGCTTTGCGTCATCCGGCAGTCCGGCAAGCCCGGCTTCGTCGGTGACGTAGTGGGACCAGGCATTGGTGGCGTCGAGCAGGTTGTCGCTGAAGCGCGAACCCAGCATCGACAGCTGGTCGCGGATTTCGGTGTAGCGCGGGCGTTTGTCCGCAGGCAGTTCGGCGCCGCCCAGCCGGAAATCGCGCACTTCGTTGTCGACGATTTTTTTCTGCGCAGCCGTGAGCCGCGCGTACGCGGCGCCGGCGCGCAGCGCCTTGAATTTGCGGTACAGGCCCTCATGCTGGCCGAGCTCGGTGTAATACTGGCTGATCTTCGGCAGGTTGGCGTTGTAGGCCTCGCGCAGTTCCGGGCTGTTCATCACCGCGTTGAGGTGGCCGACCTGCCCCCAGGCGCGATGCAGGCGTTCATTCGCATCTTCCAGCAGGCCGACGAAATTCTCCCAGTCCGGCAGTGCGGCATCGGCAGCCAGGCGCGCGATCAGCGCGCGGTTGTCGGCGAGCAGTTGATCGACCGCCGGCGCGACATCGGCAGGCTTGAAATCGGCGAAGCGGGGCAGGCCCGAAAAATCGAGTAAGGGATTCATGGATCGCTTTGTGGTGACGGCTGGATGGCCGGTTCGACCGTGGAGCAGGCCGCAAGTTTAACAACAGGCTTGACAACAGGCGATGGTGGTGCGCCGGGAGTCGACTACAACTATTTGTTTTTATTGCTTTTTTTCGTATACCAGACTGCCGCTGACCAGGGTGTGGGTGACCCGGCCCTGCATTTCAAACCCGGCGAAGGGCGTGTTCTTGCCAAGGCTCTGCAGCGTGGCGGGTTCGACACGCCAGCAGGCATCGGGATCAAAGATGCAGATGTCGGCGTTTGCGCCCACCGCAAGGTGGCCGGCATCAATGCCGAGGATAGCCGCCGGCTTTGCGGTGATGCGTTCGATGGCGGCCGGCAGTCCGAGCGCGGTTTCCGCGGCCCATTTGAGCGCCAGCGGCAGCAGCAGCTCGACGCCGGTCGCGCCGGGTTCCGCTTCGGAGAACGGCAGCTGCTTGGCGTCCTCGTCCACCGGTGCGTGGTCGGAGCACAGCGCATCGATGGTGCCGTCGGCGAGGCCTGCGCGCAGCGCATCACGGTCGCGCTGGCTGCGCAGCGGCGGGGTCAGGTTGCAGTTCGGATCGAAGTAGCCGATGTCCATTTCCGACAGGTGGGCGTGATGGATGCCGATGTCGCAGGTGACGGGCAGTCCGCGCGCGCGCGCCTCGCGCACCATGGCCACGCCTTCAGCCGAAGACAGCCGCGCGATATGAATGCGCGCGCCGGTTTCACGGGCCAGGATCAGGATGGTCGACAGGGCGACGGTTTCCGCAGCCACCGGAATCGCCGGCAGGCCGAGCCGCGTCGCCACTTCGCCGTCGTGGGCCACGCCGTGCCGCGCCAGTGCCGGGTCCTGTGCGCGAAGCCAGACCGGGAACCCGAAGGTTGCGGCGTACTGCAGCGCGTGCATCAGCACCTGGGTGTCGGCCAGCGGCGCTTCCGCCTGCGAAAACGCGATGCAGCCGGCGTCGCGCAGCTCGGCCATTTCCGTCAGGTTGGCGCCCTTGAGCGCGGTGGTCAGTGCGCCGACGGGATAGACATGCGCCTGGTTGAGGTTCTTCGCGCTGAACTTGAGCATTTCCACCAGCCCCGGCTCGTCGAGCGGCGGATCGGTGTCTGGCGGGCAGGCCAGGCTGGTGACGCCGCCGGCAATCGCCGCCTTCATTTCGGTTTCCAGCGTGGCCAGATATTCAAAGCCGGGTTCTCGCAGGCGCACCGCAAGGTCGACCAGTCCAGGGCAGACCACGCGGCCGCTGGCATCAATGACGCGGTTGGCGGTAAATCCCGCCGGGGCTTCGCCGATGGCGACAATCCTGCCGGCGGCAACAAACACGTCGCGTTGGGCATCGATGCCGTTTTTCGGATCGATCAGGCGCCCGTTCTTGATGTGGATTTTCATCGCGGTCAGTTCCCGGCGAGGATGCTCATGACCGCCATGCGGATGGCGATTCCGAAGGTGACCTGCGGCAGGATCACCGACTGGCGGCCGTCGGCGACGCTCGAATCGATCTCCACGCCGCGGTTCATCGGGCCGGGGTGCAGCACGATGGCGTCGGGTTTGGCCAGTGCCAGCTTGTCCTCGGTGAGGCCGTAGTACTTGTAGAACTCCTGTGCCGACGGCAGCAGGGCGCCCTTCATGCGCTCGTTCTGCAGCCGCAGCATCATCACCACATCGACGTCCTTCAGGCCCTGGCGCATGTCGGCATGCACCTGCACGCCGAGCCGGTCGACATGCGCGGGCAGCAGCGTTTTCGGGCCGATCACCCGGATTTCCGGGCAGCCCAGCGTGGTCAGCGCGTGGATCTGCGAGCGCGCCACGCGCGAGTGCAGGATGTCGCCGACAATCGCCACGCGCAGCTTGGTGAAATCGCCCTTGTAGTGGCGGATCGCGTACATGTCGAGCAGGCCCTGCGTCGGGTGCGCATGACGGCCGTCGCCGGCATTGACGACGTGGATGTCGGGCGCGACGTGTTTCGCGATCAGGTACGGCGCGCCGCTGGCGGCATGACGAACCACAAACATGTCGGCCTGCATCGCCGACAGGTTGGCGACGGTATCGAGCACCGTTTCGCCCTTGCTTTGCGAGGAGACGTTGATGGCCAGGTTGATGACGTCAGCAGACAGCCGCTTGGCGGCGATTTCGAAAGTGGTTCGGGTGCGGGTGGAGGCCTCAAAGAACAGGTTGAACACCGCTTTGCCGCGCAGCAGCGGTACTTTCTTGACCTCGCGCTGGGTGACGCCGACAAAGGATTCCGCGGTGTCGAGGATCTGCCGCAGGATGTCCGCGGGCAGGCCTTCCAGCGACAGCAGGTGGTGCAGTTCGCCGTTCTTGTTGAGCTGCGGATTGGCCGGATCAAGCCACATGTTCAGTCCCGGGTCAGTTGCAGCGCCAGCCGGCCCTGCGCGTCGCGTGTGAGTTCGATGCTTTCGCCGGCGGCCACGCTGACGCTGGCGCCGGAGAAATCGGCGGCAACCGGCAATTCACGGCCGCCGCGGTCGACCAGTGTCGCCAGGCGGATGCGCGCGGGGCGGCCGTAGTCGAACAGTTCGTTGACGGCGGCGCGGATGGTGCGGCCGGTGTAGAGCACGTCATCGACGATGATCACGTCGCAGCCGTCGATGTCGAAGGGTATGTCCGAGCTTTTGACGTTGCGCCGCAGACCCTTCTTGTTGAAGTCGTCGCGGTAGAAGGAAACGTCGAGGGTGCCGAGGGGCAGTTTGAGGCCCAGCGCCCGGTGCAGCCGCTCGGCGAGCCACACGCCGCCTGTATGAATACCCACCAGCCCGGTGTCCGGCCCGACGGCGGGCCGCATCCGGTCTGTCAGTGATGCGAGCAGTTGCTCGGCATCTGGAAGCGGGTTACCCGGCATGGCAGTGGCGCATGTGCGGGCCGTAGCCTAACACAATCACCCCGCCGTTTGAACGCCGCGACACCGGATCAGGGCAGTTTTTTTGGCGGCGGGGTTTCAAACCAGGTGCGCAGGATTTCAGCCGCCGCCGCGGCATCGAGCATTGCGGCGCGGCGTCCGGCGCGGGCGCCGCTTTCGCGCAGGGCGGCGTCGGCGGCATGGGAGGTCAGGCGCTCGTCGACGAATTCAACCGGAAGGTTGAAGCGGCCGTGCAGGCGGTTGCCGAAGCGCCGTGCCAGCCGCCCGGTTTCGTGGACGGCGCCATCGTCGTGGCTGGCGACCCCGACCACCAGCAGCGCCGGCTGCCATTCATCGATCAGTGCGGCGATGGCCGCGAAGCGGCTGTCATTGTCTTCGGCGGCGATGACGGTCAGGGCATGCGGGATGCCGAGGCTGATTTCGCCGGTGGCGACGCCGATGCGCCGCTCGCCGAAGTCGAACGCCAGCACCGCGCCCTTCGCCGGTCGCGGATTCACGCGTGGCCGGCCACGTCCGAGAGGTTGGCGTAATCGACGCCGAGGAGCTGCATGGCTGCCGGAAGACGCTCTTCGGCAGGGAGGTCGAACAGGATGTCGTCGCGCGCCGGCACGGTAAGCCAGGCGTTCTGCGCCAGCTCGTGCTCCAGCTGGCCCGGCGCCCAGCCCGCGTAGCCCAGGGTCACCAGGATCTGCTCCGGACCGTCGCCGCGGGCAACGGCTTCAAGAACGTCCTTCGAGGTGGTCAGGCCGATTTCGCCGCCGATGGCCAGTGTGGATTGCCAGGCGCCGAGCGGACGGTGCAGGACAAAGCCGCGGTCGACCTGGACCGGCCCGCCGAAATGCACGGGAACATCCCGGAATCCGTCCTGTTCCGGCGCGATCCGGACCTGCTCCAGCAGGCCGTGCAGGTTCATGTCGGTGGGCCGGTTGACGACGATGCCGAGCGCGCCGTTCTCGTTGTGTTCGCAGACCAGGGTCAGCGTGCGCGAGAAATGCGGATCGACCATGGCTGGCATGGCGATCAGGAAATGCCGGGTGAGGTCTACGCTGGTCATGGTCTGCACTATTGTAAAGCCGGGTAGCGGCAGCGACAATTGACGTTGCCTGACGTAACGTTCCGTTGTCCGCCGCAGCCTTCAACAGTCACTGAATTCCCCATGAGCCAGTTCGATGCCGCGCTGATGTGGTTCCGCCGCGATCTGCGCAGCGGGGACAATGCCGCGCTGTTTGCCGCATTGAAGGGCAGCCGGCGCGTGTATTGCGTTTTTGTCTACGACACCGACATTCTCGACGCGCTGCCGACGCGCGAGGACCGGCGAGTCGAATTCATCTGCGAGTCAGTGACCGAGCTCGGGCGCGCGCTGGAATCGATGGGCGGAAGCCTGGTCACCCTGCACGGCAGCGCGAGGGCAGAAATCCCGCGTCTGGCGGCGGCGCTCGGTGTGCAGGCCGTTTACGCCAACCATGATTACGAACCCGATGCAGTGGCGCGAGACCAGGCGGTCGCCCGGATGCTGGGGGATGCCGGCATTGGTTTCCTGACGCGCAAGGACCAGGTCATCTTCGAGAAGGACGAGGTGCTGACCCAGGGCGGCAAGCCGTTCTCGGTATTCACGCCGTACAAGAATGCCTGGCTGAAAAAACTGGAACCCTTTTTCGTGACCGCCTATCCGGTCGAGCGCCATGCGGGGCGCCTGGCCGTGGCGCCGGGGCATGAACGCCTGCTGACGCTGGCCGACATCGGTTTTGCGCCGACCAATCTGCAGGCGCTGGGCATCCGCGGCGGCGCGAATGCTGCGCAGAAGCTGCTGGCGGAGTTCAAGCCGCGCATGGCGCGTTACCGCGACAGCCGTGATTTTCCCGCAAGGAAAGGGCCGTCCTACCTGTCGGTGCATCTGCGCTTCGGCACGATTTCGATCCGCGAACTGGCGCGGGCGGCATGGCCGGGGGCCGGAGGCCAGTCCGGCGAAGGCGCCGCGACCTGGCTGTCGGAACTGGTGTGGCGCGATTTCTATTTCATGATCCTGCATCATCATCCGCATGTTGCCGGCAGCTGCTTCAAGCCGGCTTATGACTCGATCCGCTGGCCGAATGACCAGGGGCTCTTCCGTGCCTGGTGCGAGGGTCGTACCGGTTATCCGATCGTTGACGCGGCGATGCGGCAGTTGAACCAGACCGGCTACATGCACAACCGGCTGCGCATGATCGCCGCATCCTTCCTGGTCAAGGACCTTCTGGTCGACTGGCGGATGGGCGAGAAGTATTTTGCCGACCAACTCAATGACTTCGATCTTGCGGCGAACAACGGCGGCTGGCAGTGGGCGGCATCGACTGGCTGCGACGCCCAGCCGTACTTCCGCATTTTCAATCCGGTATCGCAGTCGGAGAAATTCGATGCCGACGGTGCGTTCATCCGCCGCTATGTGCCGGAGCTGGCGCGCTGTGACCGGCGGCAGATCCATGCCCCGTGGATGATGACGCCCGAGCAGCAGCGTACGGCGGGTGTGATCATCGGCCGCGACTACCCGGCGCCGGTGGTCGAGCATGCCGCAGCGCGGCTGCGGGCGCTTGAACTTTTCAAAGCCGTGAGGGGCTGAAAGCGGGGCTGAGATCGATCATTTGCGCCAGAACACCGGCGTGAACACGATCAGTACCGTAAACAGTTCCAGTCGGCCGAGCAGCATCGCGAACGTGCACACCCAGGTCTGGAAGTCCGACAGCACCGCGTAGGTTGTCGCCGGGCCGACCTTGTGCAGCCCGGGGCCGGTGTTGTTGATGCTGGCGACGATGGCGCTGAACGAAGTCAGTTCATCCAGTCCGCTGGCCATCATCATCAGCGTCATGGCGACGATGCTGGCGATGTAGATGAACAGGAACGCGAGTACCGAAAATATGATCTTGTTGTCCATGACCTGTCCGCCCAGCTTGGCCGGCATCGCGGCGGTCGGGTGCAGCAGTTTGACGAACTCGCGGTAGACCTGGATGTACAGCAGCTGCGCGCGGATCATCTTGATGCCGCCGCCGGTTGAACCCGAGCACGAGGCGAAGCTGCACAGGAACAGCATCCACATTGGCGCGAACATGGGCCACTGGTTGTAGTCGGTGCTGGCAAAGCCGGTTGTCGATGCGATCGATACCACATTAAACGTCGCAAAACGGAGCGATGTCAGAAGGTCAGGGTACACCCCGAGGCCCCGCAGATAAAGCGCAATGCCGATGCAACTGGCCAGCATGATGCCGATGCACCATCCGAGTTCGGGATCCGCACGGTATGGTCTTAGGGCGCGCGAGCGCAGGGCCAGAAAATGCGTCCCGAAATTGATGCTGGCGATCAGCATGAACGTGACGGCCACGGCTTCGACCGCCGGCGAATTCCAGTGTCCGAAGCTGGCGTCGTGGCTGGAAAAGCCACCGAGCCCCATGGTCGAAAACATGTGGACGACGGCGTCGAACCAGGTCATGCCGGCGTAGCGGTATGCCAGCACGCATGAAACCGAAATCAGCGCATATACCACCCACAGCCCTTTTGCGGTTTCGGTAATGCGCGGCGTCATCTTGGCGTCCTTCATCGGTCCCGGCGTCTCTGCCTTGAAAATCTGGCGGCCACCTACGCCGAGCAGGGGAAGGATGGCTACCGCCAGCACGATCAGGCCCATGCCGCCCAGCCAAACCAGGAGGCAGCGCCAGAAATTGAGTGAGGGCGCCAGGGTGTCGAGATCGGACAGTACGGTAGCGCCGGTGGTCGTCAGGCCCGACATGGTTTCGAAATAAGCGTCGGTGAAGCTGAGCCCAGGAATCGCCAGTAGCAAGGGCAGCGTCGCAAATGCCGCACCGCCGCACCAGGCCAGCACCACCAGCAGGATGCCGTCGCGCGGCGTCAGTTCACATTGGGTGCGTCGTGTGCCCACCCACATCGCGCAGCCGGCGGCAAAGTTTACAGCCATCGAAATGACAAAGGCTTGGGCGGCGCCGTCGCCGTAGCCCAATGACACGCCCAGCGGCAACAGGTGGGACAGACTCATCACCATCGCGATGAGCCCGAGATAAGGGAAGACGGTGAGCAGTGCGCTCAAACAAAACCCACGCTGACCTGGAACAGGCGTTCCACTTTCGATACCGTGCGCTTGTCCACGACGAACACGACCACGTGGTCGTCCGGCTCGATGACAGTGTCGTGATGTGCGATCAGCACCTGGTGCTCAAGTGCAGTGTTGCCGTCAGTGCCGGTGGCAGATTCGTGAGTGCGCACGATGGCGCCGATGGTGGCGCCCTTGGGCAGGTCGATTTCCTCGATGCGCCGGCCGACCACCTTCGACGATTTTGCATCGCCGTGCGCGACCAGTTCGAGCGCCTCGGCAGCGCCGCGGCGCAGGCTGTGCACCGCGACGCAGTCGCCCTGGCGCACGTGCGCTAGCAGGGTGCCGATGGTGGCCTGCGCCGGAGATATCGCGATGTCGATCTGTCCCGCCTGCACCAGATTGACGTAGGCGCCGCGGTTGATCAGCGCCACTACGCGGCGCGCGCCCATACGTTTGGCCAGCAGCGACGACATGATGTTGTTTTCGTCGTCGTTGGTCAGCGCGCAGTAAACATCCATATCGCCGATGTTTTCGGTCTGCAGCAATTCCTCGTCGGTGACGTCGCCGACGAGCACGAGGGTATTGCTCAGGCTTGCCGCAAGATTGTCGGCGCCGTGCTTGCTGAACTCGATAATCTTGACCTCGTAGCGGTCCTCGATCGCTCGCGCGAGGCGCCGCCCGATGTTGCCGCCCCCGCCGATCATCACGCGCTTCACCGGTTTGTCCATGCGGCGCAGCTCGCGCATGATGCCGCGGATGTGTTCGGTCGCGGCGATGAAGAACACTTCGTCGCCGACTTCGATCACCGTGTTGGCGTCGGGGATGATCGGGCTGTCCTGGCGGAAAATCGCCGCGACCCGGGTGTCGAGGTTGGGCAGGTGCTTGCGGATGTTCTGCAGTTCCTTGCCGACCAGCGGGCCGCCGTGGAAGGCGCGCACCGCGACCAGGCTGACGCGTCCTTCAGCGAATTCCAGCACCTGCAGCGATTCCGGGAACTCGATCAGCTTGGCGATGTAGTCGGTCAGCACCTGTTCCGGGCAGATCACGGTGTCGACGGCGAAATTGTCCGTCGAGAACATTTCCGGATGCGACAGGTAATCCGCTGCGCGGATGCGCGCGATCTTGGTCGGGATGTTGAACATGGTCGCCGCGAGCTTGCAGGCCACCAGGTTGGTCTCGTCGCTCTGGGTCACCGCGAGGATCATGTCGGCGTCGCGCGCGCCGGCGCGTTCGAGAATTTCGGGGTGTCCGGCGTTGCCGACGATGGTGCGCAGGTCAAGGCGGTCCTGCAGCTTGCGCAGTCGGCCCGCGTCAGTATCGACCACCGTGATGTCATTGGCCTCGGATACCAGATTCTCGGCCACGGAACTGCCGACCTGACCGGCACCCAGTATGACGATACGCACTGCCGCCTCTCCCCATGCGGATGGCCGCCGTGCCGACCCCATCCGGAAAAAGCGCAATTGTATACCTGCCTTCCGCGCCAGCGCTTCCGCTATGGCATAATCCCGGCTTCGAAAACACGCTCTAACCTATTGACTAGAATATATTTTCCGGAACGGATCCCGGACCATGGGCGGTGTGGTTTGCCTGCGGCCAAGGCGCACCACGTGGCCCATGTGCTGCGGCTCGCGGTGGGCGATGCGGTGGTGTTGTTTGATGGCGAAGGCAATGCCTGGGACGCGGTCATCGCGACATGCGGCCGCGGCGAGGTCACGGTCCAGGTTGGCGGGCTGCGTGCGGAAGACCGCGAATCGCCGCTGCAGGTGATGCTGGCGCAGGCTGTATCCAGCGGCGAGCGCATGGATTACACCATCCAGAAAGCCGTCGAACTCGGGGTGTCCGCGATTCAGCCGCTGATGGCGGAGCGCTGCGTGGTGCGCCTGTCCGGCGAGCGCGCGCTCAAGCGCGTTGCGCACTGGCAGTCGGTGGTGATTGCGGCCTGCGAGCAGTGCGGCCGCAACCGGGTGCCCGAGGTCAGGCCGCTGTTATCGCTGCGCGAGTGGCTGGATGCGACCGCCGCTTCCGGCGCCATCCGCCTGCTGCTCGCGCCGGAGGGATCGGTGGCCTTGCGCGAACTGTCACGCCCGCCGGGGCCGGTGACGGTGCTGGCGGGGCCGGAGGGCGGGTTCACGTCCGCCGAGGCGGCGGATGTCCTGCGTTTCGGATACCGGCCACTGCGCCTCGGACCGCGGGTTTTGCGCACCGAGACCGCTGCGGTGGCGCTGCTTGCCGCGATGCAGGCCTTGTGGGGTGATTTTTAATGTGCCGGCTTTGCGCGTGCCGGGAAACCGCATACCATCGATCGGCAGGGGCAGAACCGGATTGAAGCAGACGCAAGGGGAGACTTCCATTTCCACCCAGAACAAACAGGCGCAGGCCTTGAAGGATGCCGAAAAACAGCGCGTCGCCGCGCGCCCCCGGCTGTCGGCGCAGGACCGGTTCATCGACTGGTTCCAGTCCGTCGCGCCGTACATTCATGCCTTCCGCGGCAAGGTATTCGTGATCGCCTTCGGCGGCGAGGTGGTCGCCGACGGCCGTTTTTTCCACCTGACCCACGACCTGAACCTGCTCGCGGCCCTGGGTGTCAAGCTGGTGCTGGTGCACGGCTCGCGGCCGCAGATCGAGGCAAAACTCGAGGCGCAGAAAGTACGCAGCCGTTTCGCCGGGAAACTGCGCATCACTGATGCGCCGGCGCTGGAGGCGGCGATGGAGGTTGCCGGCAAGGTCAGGGTGCAGATCGAAGCGCTGCTGTCGATGGGTTTGCCCAATTCACCGATGGCCGGAGCGCATATCCGTGTCGCTGGTGGCAATTTCGTGACTGCCCGTCCGGTAGGGGTGGTCGACGGCGTCGACCTGATGCACACCGGTGAAGTGCGCAAGATCGACGCGGTCGCGATCGAGCGCAGACTGAAGGATGACGAACTGGTGGTGCTGCCGCCGCTCGGCTATTCGCCCACCGGCGAAGTCTTCAATCTGGCGATGGGCGATGTAGCCGCCGCAACGGCCATCGCGCTGAAGGCCGACAAGCTGATATTCCTGATGGAGTCCGCGGGTGTCGCCGGCAGCCGCGGCGAACTGCTGCGCGAGCTGACCGTGCGCGAGGCGCGGAGCCTGCTGTCCAAGGGAAAAGTGCAATCCGAGGAAATGCAGGCGTACCTGCCGGCGGCCGTGCGCGCCTGCGAACAGGGGGTCGGCCGCGCGCACCTGATTTCCGGCCATCTCGACGACAGCCTGCTGCTCGAACTGTTCACCCACAAGGGGGTCGGCACGTTGCTGACGCCGGATCCGATCGAAACCCTGCGCCACGCCAAGATCGACGACATCGGCGGCATTCTCGGGCTGCTCGAGCCGCTCGAGACCGACGGCATCCTGGTCAAGCGCAGCCGCGACCTGCTGGAAATGGAGATCGACCGCTTCTGGGTGCTGGAGCATGACCGGATGATCATCGGCTGCGCCGCCCTCTACCCGTTCTCGGACGAGCGCGCCGGCGAACTGGCCGGCCTGGCCGTGCATCCCGATTTCCGCGGACGCGGCGCCGGCGAACGGCTGATGGCGGCGGTGGAAAAGCGGGCCCGCGGCCTGCGTCTGAAGCAGCTGTTCGTGCTGACCACCCGCACCGAGCACTGGTTTGTCGAACGCGGCTTTGTCGAAACCGGCGTTGCCGCACTGCCGCAGAAGAAAAAGGACCTGTACAACTACCAGCGCCGCTCGGTCGTGCTGACCAAACGGCTCTGATCTGATCTGCCGCAACAAATCGGTCACATTAAGGTTTTATTATGGAGAAGCAATATGGCACGCCAAGTCATGTGCGTTAAGTTGAAGCGCGAGGCCGAGGGCCTTGATTTCCCGCCCTATCCCGGCGAACTGGGACGGCGGGTGTTTGACAACGTGTCGAAGGAAGCCTGGAAGCACTGGCTGGAGCAGCAGAAAATGCTGGTCAACGAGAACCGGCTCAACCTGGCGGACAAAAAAGCCCGTGATTATCTTGCGCAACAGATGGAGCGGCACTTTTTCGGCGAAGGCGCCGACCATGCGGCGGGGTACGTGCCCCCCCGCAGCTGACCGTTTCCTCCGCGGGGGCATGCCGTGAACGCGCCAGCGCGCCCTCGGCGCAAACCGGGCAAGACCGGTTTTGCCCCCGAGTTTTACCTCAACCGCGAGCTCGGGCTGCTGTCATTCAACCGCCGCGTGCTGGCCCAGGCCGAAAACCGCGAGCACCCGCTGCTCGAGCGCCTGCGCTTCCTGTGCATCGTCAGCAGCAACCTGGACGAATTCTTCGAGGTCCGTGTCGCCGGCCTGCACGCCGAAATCGAGGCCGGGACGGCACCGGTCGGTCCCGACCAGATGCGCGCGGAGCAGGTCTACCGCCAGGTGGCACGCGAGGCGCACGAACTGGTGGCCCGGCAGTACCAGCTGCTCAACGAGGAAATCCTGCCCGGCCTGGAACGCGAAGGCATCCGCTTCCTGCGGCGCAGCGAATTCACGCCCCAGCAGAACGAATGGATCCGCAGCTATTTCATGCGCGAAGTGATGCCGGTGCTGACGCCGATCGGGCTCGATCCGGCGCATCCTTTCCCGCGCGTGCTCAACAAAAGCCTCAACTTTGCCGTCGAACTGGAAGGCAAGGATGCATTCGGCCGCAATTCCGGGATTGCGATTGTCCAGGCGCCACGCGTGCTGCCCCGCGTGATCCGCCTGCCGCAGGCGGTGGCCGGCACCGAATATGACTTCGTGTTCCTGTCCTCGGTGCTGCATGAGCATGTCGGAGAGCTGTTCACCGGCATGAAGGTGCTGGGCTGCTACCAGTTCCGCCTCACCCGCAACAGCGAACTGTTCGTCGACGAGGAGGAGGTCAAGGACCTGCGCACCGCGCTGCGCGGCGAGTTGCCGCACCGCCACTTCGGCGACGAAGTGCGGCTGGAGGTGGCGGACAGCTGTTCCCAGCATATCGCCGGCTTCCTGCTCAAACAGTTCATGCTCGACGAGGAGGATTTCTACCGCGTGGAGGGGCCGGTGAACCTCGCGCGCGTGATCAGCGTGCCGGACTGGGTTGACCGGCCGGATCTCAAGTTCCCGCAGTTCCGTCCGGGGCTGCCCGAGCGCATCGTGCCCCAGTGCGACATGTTCGAGGTGATCCGTGCCGGCGACGTGCTGCTGCACCACCCCTACCAGTCTTTCCAGCCTGTGATTGCGCTGCTGCAGCAGGCGGCGCGCGATCCGGCGGTGGCGGCGATCAAGATGACCGTTTACCGCACCGGCGCTGAATCGGAGCTGATGGAGGTGCTGATCAGCGCTGCGCGCAGCGGCAAGGAAGTGACTGTCGTCCTCGAACTGATGGCGCGGTTTGACGAGGAAGCCAACATCAACTGGGCTCAGCGCCTGGAAGAGGTCGGCGCCCATGTCGTGTACGGCGTGGTCGGACACAAGACCCATGCCAAGATGCTGATGGTGGTGCGCCGCGAGGGCGAGGGGCTGCGCCGTTATGTGCATCTTTCCACCGGCAACTACCATCCGCGCACGGCGCGCATCTACACCGATTTCGGCCTGTTCACCTGCCACGAGGAAATCGGCAGCGACGTGGCCGAAGTGTTCCTGCAACTGACCGGTCTCGGCCGCGCCTCGCGGCTGCGCCACCTGCTGCAGTCGCCATTCACGCTGCACCGGGAAATGCTGCGCGCGATCGAAAACGAAACAGCCATTGCAAGGGCGGGGCGCAAGGGGCGGATCATCGCCAAGATGAACGCGCTGCTGGAACCGGAAGTCGTCGGCGCCCTGTACCGGGCCTCACAGGCCGGCGTGCAGATCGACCTCATCGTGCGCGGGGTTTGCGCATTGCGCCCCGGCGTAGAGGGAATGTCCGAAAACATCCGGGTGCGTTCGGTGATCGGCCGCTTCCTCGAACACACGCGCGTGTTCTTTTTCCAGAACGACGGGGCCGAACAGGTCTACCTGTCGAGCGCCGACTGGATGGGCCGCAACTTCTTCGGGCGTGTCGAAGTGTGTTTCCCGGTCCTTGACGCGGTCCTGCGCCAGCGCGTCATCGCGGAAGGGTTGTTGCCCTACCTCGAGGACAATACACGCGCCTGGGTCATGGGCGCCGACGGGCAGTACGGCTGCCAGGCACCGGGCCGTGCAAAACCCGCCGGGGCGCAGGAGCAGCTGCTCGACAGCCTGGCGCACAAGACCGGCGCATGAAGCGGCCTGTCCGCGCGCCGCGCCGCGCGGGCCCGGCACCAGGCGGCGAAATCGAGCTCAAGCTGCGGGCGCCACTGTCGAGTCTGCGAGAACTGCTTGACTGTCCCCTGTTGCATGCCCCCGGTGCGACGCGTACGCAGGCACTGACCGCAACCTATTACGACACCCCGGAACTGCTGCTGTGGCGGCATCGCATCGCCTTGCGTGTGCGCCGGGAAGGGCGCCGCTGGGTGCAGGCGGTCAAGGGCGGCGGCAGCGAGCAGTCGGGCCTGCACAGCCGGCTCGAATTCGAAACCACGCTGCGTGGTCCGCAACCGGATCTCTCGCAGTTGCCGGAGGGGCCGCTCGCGGAGGTGTTGCGCCGGGCCGGGGTTGCGTCGAAACTGGTGCCGGTGTTGGCGACACGGATTACGCGCACCGTGCGCGTGCTGCAGCCCGCGCGGGGGGTCTGCATCGAGGTGGCGATCGATCGCGGCGTGATCCGCAGCGGACGCCGCAGCGATGCGGTATGCGAGCTGGAGCTGGAACTCAGGCGCGGACCGGTGACTGCACTGTTCGACCTGGCGCTGCAACTGGTGGCGGCGCTGCCGCTGTCCCTTGAACACCAATCGAAGGCGGCGCGCGGCTACGCCCTGTTTGATGCCCGCATCGCTGCCCCGCGCAAGGCTTCGGCGGTGCGTTTGAAACGCAGCATGGATGCCGGGGCTGCCTTTCGCGCTGTTGTTGGCGAATGCCTGGCCCATGTGCAGGCCAATGCCCGCGGCGTGCTCGAGTCCGGCGATCCCGAATACCTGCACCAGATGCGTGTCGGCCTGCGCCGGCTGCGCTCGGCCCTCGATCTGTTCGGCGGACAGCTGGGGGATGACGTGGCCGCGCATGCTTCAGGGCTGCGCGCACTGGGGGTCGGGCTGGGCGCGGCGCGGGATTGGGATGTACTGGTGACCGATACCCTGTCGCAACTGCCCGCAGCCACGGCCAAAGCGCTGGGCGGGCTTTTCGGTGGGGCCCGGAGAAACGCCCGGAGTAAGGCAAAAAAATTAATAAAAACAAATACATATAACAACATGATGCTGGAACTCGGGCGCTGGCTGGCGACATCGCGGGCCACTGCCGGGCCGGCCTGGCGCGAGCCCGCGCGGGTTGCGGCCGCGCGCATTCTGGCCGAACGCCACGCGCGCGTGCTCAAGCGAGGGCGTGGATTGTCGAAGCGGTCGCCGGCGGAATTGCATCGCCTGCGCATCGCCATCAAGAAACTGCGTTATGCGGTGGAATTCTTCAATGATTTGTTTCAGGTCAAGGCCATGGCCGCACAGCGTACATGCCTGGCGAAGCTGCAGGATATACTGGGCTTCATCAATGACGCGGTTGCAGTCGAAGGCCTGCTCGCCGAGGCGGAGCGCAATGCGCGTCGGTGGCCGGTGGACGCGGCCAACAGCCTGCTGGCGTGGCATCGGGATCGCGCCGCCGCGAATCGTGACAGGTTGTCTGCGGCCTGGCGGCGCTTCCGGGAAGCGCCGCAGCCCTGGCAACTGAAGCAGCGCTGACGCAATGCTCGATCAGGTATCCGGAAATGGGGCAGAAGAACATGCGCCATCAGTGGCGGAAACGCACAAACAATTCTGCAGAATGGACGAAGCGGTGGGCATGGATCTGATCCTGTGGCGTCATGCCGAAGCCGAGGACGGCGTTCCCGACGAGGCGCGCCGGCTCACACCCAAGGGGCGCAAGCAGGCGAAGAACATGGCGGCCTGGCTTGCGCCGCGCCTGCCGGCGGGATGGCGCCTGATGTCCAGCCCCGCAGCCCGCACCCGTGAAACCGCGGCGGCGCTGGCGAAGGACTTTGCCGTTGAGCCCGCGCTTTCCACGTCGGCCACGCCCCAGGGGCTGCTCAGGGCGGCCGGCTGGCCGGACGGTCGCGGCACGGTGGTGGTGGTCGGCCATCAGCCGACGCTGGGCGCAGCCGCCGCGCTGGCGCTGGCCGGGGAGGCGCAGGCCTGGAACGTGAAAAAGGGCGCGATCTGGTGGATCCGGCGCGATGACAACGGCGGGATCATGGTACGGGCCGTGCTGGCACCGGGCGTTCTGCAGGAGGCGTGATGTTTGAATCGGCAAGTCTTTCCCATCGCATCGACAAGGCGGCGTACAAGCGCGAGGAACCGAAGCTGCGCCAGGCCCTGCTCAACGCGCAATACGATCTCAAGCAAAGCGGGAAATTCGCCACGCTGATCCTGATCGCCGGCGTCGAAGGCGCGGGGAAGGGCGAGACGGTCAATCTGCTCAACGAGTGGATGGATCCGCGCCACATCGAGGTCCACGGCTTTTCCGAACCGTCCGACGAGGAAAACGAGCGCCCCCGCGTCTGGCGCTACTGGCGCGCGCTGCCGCCCAAGGGAAAGATCGGCGTGTTCTTCGGGGCCTGGCACACCCAGCCCATCGTCAACCGGGTGATGGGCTCTGGCAGCGAGGCGCAGTTTGACCGCGACATCAGCGAAATCCTGCGACTGGAACGCATGCTGGTTGACGAGGGTGTGCTGCTGCTGAAATTCTGGTTTCACCTGTCCAAGCCGCAGCAGAAGAAACGCCTGCGCGAACTGGAGAAGGACCCGGTGACCAGCTGGCGGGTGTCGAGGAACGACTGGATCATGTTCAAGCATTACGACGATTTCGCAGGAGTGTGCGAGCCCTTCGTGCGCAAGACCAGCACCGGCGAGGCACCCTGGCTGGTCGTTGCCGGCGCCGATCCGCGCTACCGCAGCCTCACGGTCGGCCGCACTCTGCTGGCGGCGCTGCGCGAGCGGCTCGACGACAAGCCGGCGCCGCATCTGCCCGACCGCAATCCGCCGCTGCTGCCGGCAATCGACAAGCTCAATGTGCTGCGTGCACTGCAGCTTGACCAGGTGCTGTCGAAGAATGCCTACGGGAAACAGCTGGAGGAGTGGCAGGGGCGGCTCAACCGCCTGTTCCGCGATCCGCGCATCAAGCAGTTGTCGGTGGTGGGCGTGTTCGAGGGCAACGACGCCGCCGGCAAGGGGGGCGCGATCCGCCGCGTCACCGGCGCGCTGGATGCCAGAGGCTACCAGACAATATCGGTGGCCGCGCCGACCGAGGAGGAGCGCGCCCAGCCGTACCTTTGGCGTTTCTGGCGGCATATCCCGCGCCGCGGCAGGCTGGCGATATTCGACCGCTCCTGGTACGGACGCGTGCTGGTGGAGCGCGTCGAAGGTTTCTGCAAGGAATCCGACTGGATGCGCGCCTATTCGGAAATCAACGATTTCGAGCAGCAGCTCACGCAGCACAACGTGCTGGTGGTCAAGTTCTGGCTGGCAACCAGCAAGGAAGAGCAGTACCGGCGTTTCAAGGAACGCGAGAAGATCGCGTTCAAGCGCTTCAAGATCACCGCTGAAGACTGGCGCAACCGCAAGAAATGGGACCAGTACGAGACCGCGGTCTGCGACATGGTTGACCGCACCTCGACCAATATCGCGCCGTGGACGCTGGTCGAGGCCAACAACAAGTATTACGCGCGGATCAAGGTGCTGCGCACGCTGGTCGAGGCGGTGGAGGGCGCGCTGGATCGCGTCGGCAAGGCGGACAAGGGCAAGGCGAAAAAGGGCGGATCAGGCAAACGCCGCTAGCAGCCTCGGCTATACCGCCAGTGCGGGTTCCTGCGCACTGACGATGCCGTCCAGTCCGGGTACGCGGATCTCGTGACCGACGCGCATCCACTCGTCGATTTCCTCGCGCAGGGCGGTTGCCGTCAGCGGATTGGACTCCAGCCACGCCGGGTCGAATGCGAGGCGCAGCTTGCCGCCGTGGTATTTGACTTCCAGCGGCGGGAAACGGGTATCGCGCCGCGCCCGGCACAGCACGACCGCAAGGCGCAGTGCCAGCACCAGGTGCAGCGCGTCATCGGGCAGCAGGCCCCAGGATTTTTTCAGCGAACGGCGGTGGCACAGCACCAGGGCGGCCAGCTGTTCCTGTTCTTCCCGCCCGAAGCCCGGCATGTCGGCATTGTTGATGATGTAGGCGGAATGCTTGTGGTAACCGCTGTAGGCGACAGGAATGCCGATTTCGTGCAGTTTGGCCGCCCAGCCGAGTAGCCGTGGCGCGTCTTCCTCGACGGCATTGCCGGCCAGTTTTTCGTATAGCGTCAGCGCAAAGGCGCCGACCCGCCGCGCCTGCTGGGCATCGACATGGTAGCGCTGCATGAACTGGGCGACGGTGACGTCGCGCATGTCATGGTGGTGGAAGCGGCCCAGCATGTCGTAGAGGATGCCCTGGCGCATGGCGCCGCTGGCGGGGGTCAGCACATCGATGTTCAGCTCGTCCATCACGGCATACAGGATGGCGAGGCCGCCGGCCAGCACCGGCTGGCGGTCTGGACGCAGTCCCGGCAGCTCGATGTTCGCGATGTCCCCGGCGCGCAGCAGCTGGGTGCGCAGGCGGTCGAGGCCTGCCAGCGTAACCGGTCCTTCGGTATGGCCGCAGAGCTGGAGGATTTCGGCCAGCGAGCGGATCGTGCCGGACGAGCCGACCGCCTGCTGCCAGTTGCCCCGGGTATAGCTGCCGACCATGGGCTCGAGTTCGGCGCGGGCGGCGAGGTCGGCCTCCTTCATCGCGGACTTGGTGATCCGCCCGTCGCGGAAGTACTTCAGGCTGTAGGACACGCAGCCCATGAACAGGCTTTCCAGCTTGAGCGGCTTGTAGCCGCTGCCGATGATGCATTCGGTCGAGCCGCCGCCAATGTCGACCACCAGGCGTTTCTCGCGCGAGGCCGGCAGGCTGTGCGACACGCCGAGATAGATCAGCCGTGCTTCCTCGCGTCCGGCAACCACCTCGATCGGAAAACCCAGCGCTGCACGGGCGCGGCGCAGGAACTGCCCGGCATTTTTAGCCACGCGCAGGGTGTTGGTGCCGATGGCGCGCACGCCATGGGGATCCAGCCCGCGCAGGCGCTCGCCGAAGCGGGCGAGGCAGGCCAGCGCGCGCTCCTGGGATTCATCGTCGAGCTTCTTGTCCTTGCCGAGGCCGGCGCCGAGGCGCACCGGTTCGCGCAGCGAATCCAGCGGCAGGAAGTGGTCACCGTCGACGCGGGCGATCTGGCAATGGAAGGAATTGGAGCCGAGGTCGACGGCAGCGATGGTGGAATGCTCCGCCATCTCAGCGTACCTCCCCCGGTTCTGCCACCCGTCTTGCATTCATGGATTGCCACTCCGCTCGATGTGAGGGAGTGTACCACGCACTTCGGTCAGCCAAGCGCTTCGCGTTCGACCGTTTCGACGCTGGTGTGGCGCACGTCCTTGCCCTTGACCAGGTAGACCACGTATTCGGACATGTTCTTCGAATGGTCGCCGATGCGCTCGATCGACTTGGCGATGAACATGATGTCGAGGGCATGGGAGATCGTGCGCGGGTCTTCCATCATGAAAGTGATCAGCTGGCGCAGGATGGCCTTGAATTCGGAATCGACCTGCTCGTCCTGCCGCACCACGCGCGCAGCCACCGCGAGGTCGAGGCGTGCGAAGGAGTCCAGCGCGTTGCGCAGCATGCCGACAGCGACGTCGGCGACGTGCTGGATCTCGCTGGTGCGTGGCATGGTCGGCCGGTCGTTGCTGTACAGCGACAGCGTCATGCGTGCGATTTTTGCGGCTTCGTCACCGATGCGTTCAAGATCGGTGATGGTTTTGACCACGGTCATGATCATGCGCAGGTCCTTCGCCGCAGGCTGGCGCCGCGCGATGACCGTGCTGCAGTCCTCGTCAATGGCGACTTCAAGCGCGTTGACGCGATGGTCGTTTTCCATGACCTGGCGGGCGAGGGCGACGTGGCCGGTGGTCAGCGCCTCGATCGCCTGCATGATCTGCTGCTCGACCAGTCCGCCCATCTGCAGGACCCGCGATCGGATCTCCTCCAGCTCGGTGTCGAATTGCTTGAGGGTATGTTCGGGCATGTCTGCTCCGCTGCGGAAATGGGTGGTTATAGCACCGGATTATGACAGTTTCGTGGCCGTGGCCGGGGCGCGCAGGGTTTCCACCCCTGCCGGGCGGGCCAGCAGCAGGACATCCGCCGGACGGCGGGCAAACAGGCCGTTGGTGACCACGCCGGTGATCTGGTTGAGGCGGGATTCCAGGTCGACGGGATCAAGGATGGTCAGGTTGCGCACGTCAAGGATGACATTGCCGTTGTCGGTGACGAAATTGGCGCGCCATTCGGGCTGCCCGCCCAGCCTGGCGATTTCCCGGGCGACGTGTGAACGCGCCATCGGGATCACTTCGACCGGCAGCGGAAAGCGGCCGAGGACGTCGACCAGCTTGGAGGCGTCGGCGATGCAGATGAACCGGCTGGCCACTGCGGCCACGATTTTCTCGCGGGTCAGCGCCCCGCCACCGCCCTTGATCATCATCAGGTGCCGGGTGACTTCGTCGGCGCCGTCGACATAGACCGGCAACTCGCGCACCCCGTTGAGGTCGAATACCGGAATGCCGGCCGCCTTCAGGCGCTGCGCGCTGGCTTCCGAGCTGGACACCGCGCCTTCGATGCGGCCCTTGATGCGCGCCAGCTCGTCGATGAAGAAGTTGACGGTCGAACCGGTGCCGACGCCGACGATCGCGCCTTCGGGTACCAGCGCCGCCGCGGCTTTTGCCGCCGCCTGCTTCAGTGCATCCTGGCTCATCTGCTGCTCCGCTTGAAAGGGTCAAAGGTTACGGTGAAAGGGTTGAATCGAATATACATCATCCAGGCCGCCCATTTTCCGCCCTGATCCGTCGCCTGCGGGCTGCATTCCTGATAACCTTTCGCGATCCGAATTCCGCCGGTACACCATGGCAAAAACCGACTACCTGGAACGCATCCTCAATGCGCGCGTCTATGACGTCGCGATCGAGACGCCACTCGAGCGCGCGCCTAACCTGTCGCGGCGCACGCACAACCGCATCCTGCTCAAGCGCGAGGACATGCAGCCGGTGTTTTCGTTCAAGCTGCGCGGCGCCTACAACAAGATGGCGCATCTCAAGCCCGATGCGCTGGCGCGCGGCGTGATCGCGGCCTCGGCCGGCAACCATGCTCAGGGTGTCGCGCTGGCCGCGCAGCGCCTGGGCTGCAGGGCGACCATCGTCATGCCTGTGACCACGCCCGACATCAAGGTCAATGCGGTGCGTTCGCGGGGCGCCAAAGTGGTGCTGCATGGCGATTCATACGCCGAGGCGGCGGACCATGCGCGCGTGCTGGAAAAACGCCATGGCATGACCTACGTCCATCCCTACGACGACCCCGACGTGATCGCCGGGCAGGGCACGATCGCGATGGAAATCCTGCGCCAGCACCCGGAACCCATCGAAGCGATTTTCGTCGCCATTGGCGGTGGCGGGCTGATTGCCGGCATTGCCGCGTACGTGAAGCGCCTGCGCCCCGAGATCAAGGTCATCGGCGTGCAGCCGGCGGATTCGGACGCGATGTACCAGTCGATCAGGGCCGGCCGCCGCGTCAAGCTGGCGCAAGTGGGGCTGTTTGCCGACGGCGTCGCGGTCAAGCAGGTGGGCCGCGAAACCTTCCGCCTTTGCCGCACGCTGGTCGACGAGATCATCCGCGTCGACACCGATGCCATGTGCGCCGCGATCAAGGACGTGTTCGAGGACACCCGCGCGATCCTCGAGCCTGCAGGCGCGCTGGCCATCGCCGGCGCAAAAGCCTGGGCGGCCCGGCGCAATGTGCGCAACGCCACACTGGTGGCAGTCGCCTGCGGTGCCAACATGAATTTCGACCGGCTGCGATTTGTCGCCGAAGAGGCCGAGCTCGGCGAACACCGCGAAGCCATACTCGCGGTGACCATTCCCGAAAAGCCCGGCAGCTTCAAGACCTTCTGCGAACTGCTGGGTCCGCGCAATGTCACCGAGTTCAACTATCGTTTCGACGATCCGCAGAAGGCGCGGGTGTTTGTCGGCGTGCAGGTGCGCAACCGCAAGGAAACCGGGCAGCTTGTGAAGGCGTTGCGCCGCCACGGCCTGCAGACGCTGGACCTCAGCGACAACGAACTGGCCAAGCTGCATGTGCGCCACATGGTCGGCGGCCACGCACCGGGCGCGAAAAACGAAATCCTCTACCGCTTCGAGTTTCCGGAAAAACCCGGCGCGCTGATGCGCTTTCTCACCAGCATGAGCCGCGGCTGGAACATCAGCCTGTTCCATTACCGCAACCACGGCGCCGATTACGGGCGCGTGCTGGTCGGCATGGAAGTGCCGCCGGCCGACAAGGCCAGGTTCAAGGCCTTCCTCGCCGAGGTCGGTTATCCCTGGGCCGACGAAACGCGCAATCCGGCGTATCGCCTGTTCCTGTCATAAATTGTTTATAATCAATTACATATGAGACCGGATCTTTCTCAACGCGTGGCAGGTGATGATGCCGCGCCGACGGGCCTTGCGCACGGGGCCTGAAGTGAAGCGCCTGGCCTGGATTGCCTGTGCGGCGCTCGCAGTGAGCGCGGGCCTGCTGTCGATGGCGATGCCCGCCGCCGCGGCCGATGCCACCGCGCTGGATGACGCTTTCCTGTCCGCACGCGAAGCTGCCCGCCTCGGCGACAGCAGGCGACTTGAGCAGATTGCGCCGCGCTTCCAGGGCCATCTGCTCGAACCCTATCTCCAGTACTGGCGTCTGCGGGTGCGTCTCGAGGCGCGTTCCGCGGAAGAGATCCGCCGCTACCTTGCCGCCAACCGCGACACTCCCTTGTCCGATTACCTGCGGCGCGACTGGCTGAAACTGCTGGGCAAGACTGGCGACTGGGAGTCTTTCAATTCCGAGCTGCCGGCGCTGGTCAACGAGGACATGGAAGTCACCTGTTATGCGTTGCAGTCGCGGGTGCGCATCGACAGCCTGGCGCTGCGCGAGGCCCGGCCGCTGTGGTTTGTCGCCCGTGATCTGCCCGCGAGCTGCAATCCCCTGTTTGAATCGCTGCTCGCGGCCCAGCAGCTCTCCACCGAGGATGTGTGGACGCGGGTCAGGCTGGCGCTGGAGGCCGGCCAGGTCGGCCTCGCCAACCGTGTGGCGGCTTCGCTGCCGAAGGGGCAGGCGCCGGATGCGCGCCAGCTGACGGCGATTTCCGGAAATCCCGGCGCTTACCTGAACGGGCCGCGCCCCGCGCTGAAAACCCGGGGCGGGCGCGAGACTGCCATGTTCGCGGTGTACCGGCTGGCGCGCAGCTCGCCGCAGCAGGCTGCCGCGCACTGGACGAGGCTGGCGCCGGGCTTTACGGAGGAGGAGCGCGCCTATGTCTGGGGCATGCTCGGTTATTTCGGCGCCATGCGCCATGACCCGGCGGCGCTTGAGTGGTTCGCGCAGGCCTCGGGCATGAGTGACCTGCAGCTCGCCTGGAAAGCCCGCGCCGCTTTGCGCGCCCGGCACTGGCCCGAGGTGCTGGCGGCGGTCAACGCCATGACGCCGAAAGAGGCCGAACAGCCGGCATGGCGCTACTGGAAGGCCCGCGCGCTGCGCGTGGCCGGACGCGAAGCCGAGGCCCAGGCGCTGCTGAAGCCGCTGTCGGCCGACTTCGGCTTCTACGGCCAGCTGGCCACCGAAGACCTCGGTGGTGGCGTGCAGGCGCCGCCGCCCGCCTACAAGCCGACCGAGCAGGATGTCGCGGCGATCGCCGCGCTGCCGGGCATCCGGCGTGCGCTGGCGCTGTTCCGGGTCGACGCGCGGCTCGAGGGCGTGCGCGAATGGCTGTGGGCGATCCGCGGCCTGACCGACCGCCAGTTCCTTGCCGCCGCCGAAGTGGCCCGCCGCAATGCGGTGTATGACCGTGCAATCAACACCGCCGAGCGCACGGTGTTCGAGCACGATTTCGGCCTGCGCTACCTCGCCCCCTACCGCGACCAGCTGAAGGCGGCGGCACGCCAGCTCGATCTCGACGAAGCCTGGGTCAACGGACTGATCCGCCAGGAAAGCCGCTTCATCGCGCAGGCCAAGTCGCGGGTCGGCGCCAGCGGCCTGATGCAGCTGATGCCGGCCACGGCGAAATGGGTCGCCGGCAAGATCGGACTCAAGGACTGGCACTGGTCGCAGGTCACCGACGTCGAGACCAATCTGAGCCTGGGCACCTATTACCTGCGGCATGTACTCGACACGCTCGACGGTAGCCCGGTGCTGGCCTCGGCGGCCTACAATGCCGGTCCCGGCCGCGCCCGCGCCTGGCGCGCGAACGAATCGATGGATGCAGCGGTTTACGCCGAAACCATCCCGTTCAATGAGACGCGCGATTACGTCAAGCGGGTAATGGCCAATTCAAGCTATTACGCCCACAACTTCAGCCAGCAGACGCAGTCGCTGAAGGCGCGCATCGGCACCATCGAGCCGCGCCAGCGCGACCGCGAAAAGCCGCTCGGCGACACGCCCTGAGCGGGGCTGCGTACCGCGGCGAACCGGGGATATGTCCATGCCAATTGAAAATGTCTGTGTCATCGGCGGTTCGGGGTTTGTCGGCCGCCACCTGTGCCGGCAGCTCGCCGCCCGCGGCATCCGCGTCGTGGTGCCGGCACGCGACCGCGAGCGCGCCAAGGCGCTGACCTTGCTGCCCACCGTCAGCGTGGTGGAGGCGGATGTGCACAACCCGGCGGCACTTGCGCGCGTGGTCGCAGGCAGTGACGCGGTGGTCAACCTCGTCGGCGTGCTGCACGACGGCCGGGGTACGGGCAGTTTCCGCGCCGCGCATGTCGAACTGGCGCGCAGCGTGGTTGAGGCCTGCCGCACTGGGGGCGTCAGCCGCCTGCTGCACATGAGCGCGCTGGGCGCGGCGGCCGACGGCCCGAGCGCCTACCTGCGCAGCAAGGGTGAGGCCGAACGCATTGCCCTCGACTCCGGGCTGGATGTGACGGTGTTCCGGCCGTCGGTGATTTTCGGGCCGGAGGACAGCTTCCTGAACCTGTTCGCCGGCCTGTCGCGGCTGCTGCCGGTGCTGGCGCTGGCGCGGCCGGATGCGCGCTTCCAGCCGGTGTATGTCGGCGATGTGGCTGCCGCATTCGTCCACGCGCTGGGCGATGTCGCGACCCGCGGCCGCCGTTACGACCTGTGCGGGCCACGCCGCTACACGCTGCGCGAGCTGGTCGCCTGGACCGGCCGCGCCGCCGGTTGCCCGCGGCCGATCATCGGCCTGAACCGCACGCTGTCCTACTGCCAGGCGTTGGCGATGGAACTGCTGCCGGTCAGGCTGATGACCCGCGACAATCTGCGCTCGATGGACGTCGACAGCGTCTGCGATTGCGTGTTTCCCTTCGGCATCCAGCCCCAGGCGCTGGAAGCCCTGGCCCCGGCGTGGCTGGCCGAGGACACGCCGCGCGCGCGGTACGACCAGCTGCGCAGCCGCGCCGGCCGTTGAGCGCCCCGACGGGCCGGCCGGCATGAACCCGCCGCCGCCCCTGCTGCCGCAGGACTGGCAGCTCCTGCTGTGGGGACTCTGGGCCGCGACCCTGCTGCCCCTGTTGCGCCGCGCGGCCTGGCAGCCCCTGCGCGAAGCCTGGCGGCTCAACCTGTGGTGCGCCGCGATTGCCGTGCTGTTCACCCTTTGGAGCATGCGCTACGGCATGAAGCCCGGCATTGCGTTGCACCTGCTTGGAGCGGGCATCCTCACATTGATGTTCGGGCCGGGGCTCGCGCGGCTCGCGCTCTATGCGGTGGCCGGTGGCGTTACGCTCGCCGGTTTCAGCGGTTTCGAAAATTATCCGCTGACCGCGCTGGTGGCGGCCAGCGTGCCGGTACAGGTGGCCTGGATCGTCTTCCGCATGGTCGAGCGTCACCTGCCGCCGAACCTGTTCGTGTTCATTTTCGTTGCCGGCTTCCTCGGCGCCGCGCTGGCGATGGCGGCCAGCGCCTGCGCGACCGCCGCACTGCTCGCCGTGACGGGCGCCTACGAACTGCGCTATCTTGCGGACTACTACCTGCCCTACGCCCTGCTGCTGTCCTGGGGCGAGGCGTTCATCACCGGAATGACCATGGCATTGATGATTGCGTACCATCCGAAGTGGGTCATGCTGTTCGACGACAAACGCTATCTCGCGCGGCGCTGAGCGAGGGCCTGCGGATGTCCATGCAAACCTATGTGGTCGGCGGCGCGGTGCGCGACGAAATGCTCGGACTGCCGGTGCAGGACCGTGATTACGTCGTCGTCGGCGCCACGCCGGAAGAGATGCTGAAGCAGGGCTTTCGCCCGGTCGGCCGCGATTTCCCGGTGTTTCTGCATCCGCAGACCCATGAGGAGTACGCGCTGGCGCGCACCGAACGCAAGACCGCGCCGGGCTACCACGGCTTCACCTTCCATGCCGCGCCGGATGTCACGCTGGAGCAGGACCTGCAGCGCCGCGACCTGACCATCAACGCGATGGCACGCGATGGCGCGGGCCGCCTGATCGATCCGTACCACGGCGCCGAGGACCTCGGCGCGGGCGTGTTGCGCCACGTCAGTCCGGCCTTCGCCGAGGATCCGGTGCGCATCCTGCGCGTGGCGCGTTTTGCCGCGCGCTTCGGTTTCAGCGTCGCCCCTGAAACCCGGGAACTCATGGTGCGGATGGTGCAGGCCGGCGAAGCCGATGCGCTGGTGGCGGAGCGCGTGTGGCAGGAGCTGGCCAAGGGCCTGATGGAACAGGTGCCGTCCGCGATGTTCACGGTGCTGCGCGATTGCGGCGCGCTGGCGCGGGTGCTGCCTCAGATCGATGCGCTCTATGACGACGGCCGCGCTGCCGAAGCACTTGCTGCGCTTGATGCCGCAGCCGAAGCCGCGGCACCGCTTGAAGTGCGCTTCGCCGCGCTGCTGCGGGCGCTGGAGCCCGAGGCGGTCGAGGCGCTGTGCGCCAGGCTGAGGGCACCCGCTGCCTGCCGCGACCTTGCGCTGCTTGCCGCGCGCCACGGCAATGCGCTCGCCGACGGCGCCGAGCTTGATGCCGACGAATTGCTGCAGCAGCTTGAAGCCGCCGATGCCTGGCGGCGTCCTGAACGCCTGCGTGATCTGGTCGAGGCGGCGCTGGCCGCCGTGGCAGGCGGCGAAGCTGCGCGCAGGCGCCTGCGCCGCGCCCACGACGCCGCGCTGGCGGTGGATGCTGGCGCCGTGGCGCGCACCCAGAAATCACCGGACGGCATCAGGGCTGCGGTGGCGCAGGCGCGCCTGGCCGCCATCCGGGACGCAATGGAATAAATTTTTACAACAAACGGTTACGGAGATTCCGCGATGATCGATTTTTACACCTGGACCACGCCCAACGGCCGCAAGATTTCGATCATGCTGGAGGAGTGCCGCCTGCCTTATCGCACGCATGCCGTCAACATCGGCAAGGGCGACCAGTTCAGGCCGGAATTCGTCGCGATCAATCCCAACAGCAAGATTCCGGCGATCGTTGATCCCGACGGTCCCGATGGGCGGCCGATTGCATTGATGGAGTCGGGGGCGATCCTCGTCTATCTCGCCGGCAAGACCGGAAAATTCCTGCCCGAGGCCGTGCGCGGCCGTTACGAGGCCCTGCAGTGGCTGATGTTCCAGATGGGCGGTGTCGGCCCGATGTTCGGCCAGGTGCACCATTTCCTGCGCGCGGCGAAGGAGCCGGTGCCGTACGCGATCGAACGGTATGTCACGGAAACGCGGCGGCTCTACGGCGTGCTGGACAGGCATCTGGCGCAGCATGAATGGCTCGCCGGCGGCGAATACACCATTGCCGAAATGGCGACTTATCCGTGGATCGCGCGTTACGAGTGGCACAAGACCGACCTCAACGATTTTCCGCATGTGAAAAGCTGGTATGACCGCATTTCGGCGCGGCCCGCGGTGCAGCGCGGGATGGCGGTGCCGAAGGTCTGACCCTGACCGCGGGTCAGCGCCGCGCGTAGTGCTGCAGCAGGCGCAGGATCTGAGCGGTATCGAGTTCGGGTTCGGTGCGCAGCTCGCGCACGCCGACAATGGTGTTGGCCCAGGCCATGTGTCCCTGCATGCGCTTGACGACGCCGGGCCATTCGCGCGCGGTATGGCGCTGCGGATCCGGCAGCGCGTGGCATTGCGAGCAGGCGAGGCTGAACATCTGCCCCGCGCGGGTCTGCAGCGCGGGATGCTTCGCATCGATTTCGCGCTGCGCATGCCTGCGCAGGTAGGCGCTGAGCGTGGCGACATCCGCATCCGGGGGCGCCTCGACCTGCGCCATCATGTCCTTCATCAACGCACCCAGGTTGCCTTTGCCCTGCATGCGCCAGAGCATGCGTTCCACCACGGGCTGCCAGCGTGCGGCAGTGTGCATGTGCGGACTGGGCAGGTGATGGCATTGCACGCAATAGCGAGCGACGAGCCTTGCGCCCTGGGACTGCGGTTCCGGCAGCTGCCCGGCTTCGATTGCCGGGGGCAGGATGCGCTCCAGCATCGCGCCGTGCGGACTTTGTGCCCACAGCCTGCGCGCCTGCGCCACTTCCGGCGATCCGGCGGCATGCGCCGGCCCGCTGCTGCAGAGCAGGGCGATCAGCAAGCACGGCAGGCGACCGGCGATCATGGCCGGGCCATGATAGCCGAAGCGCGTGCGCTGCCTAGAGGCTGCGCGATTTGTCCCCGCGGCTGAACCCCTGCAGCGGCGCCGCGACGCCGCGGCCGAGGGCGATCACCTTGAACAGTTCTCCCATTTCCGCCGGTGACAGCAGCTGCTGCGCCTGCGCCGCCAGCGGCGCATAGCGCGCGACATCGGCCGCCGGCGTTTCGGCAAGCAGCGCGGTGATGCCGCAATTGATCAGGAACTGCGCCTGGCTGGTGTAGCCGAGCAGGTCCATCCCCGCGGCGATGCCGGCGCCGGCGATCGCACTGAAGTCGATGTGCGCGGTGATGTCCTGCAGCCCGGGCCACAGGAACGGGTCGCCATGGGCACGATGGCGGTAATGGCACATCAGCGTGCCGCGGTTTCGCTGCGGATGGAAAAACTCGCGCGCCGGGAATCCGTAATCGATGAACAGCAGGCAGCCCCGTTCCAGGCGTTGGGCAAGATCAGTGACCAGTGCCGGCGCGGCCAGGCTGATCTCGGTTTCATAGTCATCGGGCAGTTGCAGTGATGCCGCGGCCGCTGCCAGCGCGCCGGCGGCGGGCCGTGTCGACCAGGCGCAAGCGGCTTCCGTGGCCGTGACACCGATCTCGCTGATGTTGCCGTGGTCATTGCGGACACGATGCACCGGCAGGGCATCCAGGACTTCATTGCCGATGACGGCGGCGCTGATGTGTTCCGGCAAACGGTCCAGCCATTCCACAAGACCGGCGTGTTGCGGCAGGACGGACTGCAGCAGCGCCTGCTGGCGTTCGCGCAGATCGGCGCTGACTTCAAGAATGCGGTAGCGCTGCGGCAGTTGTCCGAGCGCGGCCAGCGCTTCCAGTACCGTCGCGGCCAGTTTGCCGCTGCCGGCGCCCAGTTCGATGATTTCCGGAACACCCTGGGCGAGGACCCCGGCGAGCTGGCGCGCCAGCGTGTGGCCGAACAGCGGCGAGAGTTCCGGCGCGGTGACAAAATCACCGGCCGCGCCGAACTTGCGGCTGCCGGCGCTGTAGTAACCGAGCCCCGGCGCGTACAGCGCGAGTTCCATGAAGCGCGCAAAGCTGATCCAGCCGCCCCTGCTGGCGATTTCGGTATTGATCAGCGCCTGCAGTTGCCGGCTGACCGCCAGCGCGTCGGCGGACGGTTGCGGCAGTGCGTTGTTCTCGTGCGAAAAAGTCACCGCGGGATAATACGCTAAAATAAACAACAATTTACGCGGGATCACCGGATCAAAACGGGACGATGGGCGCATCACTGAACGACAAGACTGCACTGGTCACCGGCGGCGCGCGCCGTGTCGGCGCGGCGATCTGCCGGCGCCTGCATGCCGCCGGCGCGAACCTGGTTGTCCACTGCAATCGTTCGCAGCATGACGCGCAGAAACTGGTGCATGAACTCAATGGCATCCGTTCGGGGTCCGCGGTCCTGGTGCAGGCGGACCTGCTCGACGCCGGGGCACCGCTCGCGCTGGTTCAGCGGGCGACCGCGGTCTACGGCGGCATCGATGTGCTGGTCAATAACGCCTCAAGTTTTTACCCGACGCCGCTCGGACAGATTGACGCCAGGGACTGGGATGACCTGATCGGCACCAATCTGAAGGCGCCGCTGTTTCTGTCGCAGGCGGCCGTCACCGAACTGCAGCGCGCGCAGGGCTGCATCATCAACATCATCGACATCCATGCCGAACGGCCGCTGGCCGGTCACATGGTCTATACCGCGGCGAAGGGCGGGTTGCTGGCGCTGACGCGGTCGCTGGCGCTTGAGCTGGGGCCGGAGGTCAGGGTGAATGGCGTTTCGCCCGGCGCCATCCTGTGGCCGGATGGCCCGGAGTGGCAGAATGAGCAGGAGCGGCAGCAGATACTGGACCGTTCCGTGCTGAAGCGCACCGGTGACCCGGACGACATCGCCGGTGCCGTCGAGTTTCTCGCCACCGCCGCTTATGTGACCGGGCAGGTCATCGCCGTCGACGGCGGCCGCAGCATCGTTCTGTAAACGGATTGCATCAACAGGTGCGGTTCAGGCCGTGCCGGAGCAAAAGCCATGGATACGCAAATCATCAACATCACGCCGCGCAGCAACCGCGAACGCCGCGACCATTACGAGTCGAACAAGCTGGTCAAGCGCCTGCGCCGCCTGGCCGGGCAGGCCATCGCCGATTTCGACATGATCCGCGACGGCGACAGGGTGATGGCCTGCCTGTCCGGCGGCAAGGACAGCTACGCGCTGCTCGACATCCTGCTTCACCTGCGCAGCCGCGCACCGGTCGGCTTCGACATCGTGGCGGTCAATCTCGACCAGAAGCAGCCGGGGTTTCCGGCGCATGTGCTGCCGGAGTACCTGACGAAGCTCGGCGTGCCCTTCCATATCGAAAACCAGGACACCTACAGCATCGTCAAGCGGGTGATCCCCGAAGGCAAGACCATGTGTTCGCTGTGTTCGAGGCTGCGCCGCGGCGTGCTCTATCGCGTTGCGCAGGAACAGGGGGCCACCAAGATCGCACTGGGACACCATCGCGACGACATCATCGAAACGTTCTTCCTCAACCTGTTCTACGGCGGCAAGCTGAAGTCGATGCCGCCCAAGCTGGTATCGGATGACGGGCGCAACGTGGTGATCCGGCCGCTGGCCTATTGCGAGGAGCGTGACCTCGAGGCTTATGCGGAGCTGCGGCAGTTTCCGATCATTCCCTGCACGCTGTGCGGCTCGCAGGAAAACCTCAAGCGCAAGGAGGTCAAGGCGATGCTGCGCGAATGGGAAAAGCGCCACCCCGGGCGCGTCGAGACGATACTGACCAGTCTGCAGAACGTGCGCGGCTCGCACCTGCTTGACCGCGAACTGTTCGATTTTGCCGCGGTGCGCGCGACCGGCGAACCGGTCGCCGGTGGTGATACCGCGTTCGACCGCGAAGAGGAATAGGGCGGGTTGCGGCGATGGCCGGGCGGCGCGCGATGGCGCCGCCGCCCGCCTGCAATCAGAAGTCGGCCTTGATGCCGTATTCCTTGACCGCCTTGCCCCAGCGCGCGATTTCCGAGCGCATGAACTTGTCGAACTCGGCCGGCGTGGTCGGCACCGGCTCGTAGCCGCGGGTGCGCAGCATGTTGCCCGCTTCACCCTTGAGCACCGTGGTCACCGCCTTGTTCAGTGTGGCGATGGCTTCCTTCGGCATCGCGACCGGACCCATCAGGCCGTACCAGCCGGAGATCGCGAAACCCTTGTAGCCCTGTTCCGCCAGCGTCGGCACATCGGAGAGCTGCGGGGAACGCTTCGAGGTCGTCACCGCCAGCGCGCGCAGTTTGCCGGCCTTGATCTGCGGGATCGCGGCGCCCGGGCCCGAGAACAGCGTCTGCACTTCACCGCCAACCGCTGCGGCCACCGAAGGGCCCGAACCGCGGTAGGGAATGTGGGTCAGCTTGATCTTGGCGGTCTGGAAAAACGCTTCCTGCGCGATGTGCGCGGTAACGTTGCCCGAGCCGAAATTCATGCTGTTCGGTTTGCCCTGGGCGAGCTTGACGAACTCCGCCAGGTTTTTTACCGGCACGCTGGGGTGCACCGTCATGATATACGGCTGCTCGATCAGCTGACTGATTCCGGCAAAATCCCTGGCCACGTTGAAGCTCAGCTTGGGCATCAGCGCCGGGGCAACGGCGGTGGCGCCAATTTCGGCAATCACCAGCGTATAGCCGTCGGGGTTCGCAGCCGCGGCGATGGCGGTGCCCAGGCTGCCCTGCGCGCCGCCGCGGTTGTCGATCAGGATCTGCTGTCCCAGCAGCGCGCTCAGCGCCGGCTGCATCGTGCGCGAGACCAGATCTGTGCCGCCGCCCGGCGGGAACGGCACGATCAGGCGGATCGACTTGTTCGGATAGGCGTCGGCTTGTGCAGCCATCGCGGACGGCAGGCCGAGCAGTGCGGCGAGCAGCGGCAGGCAGGCGATACGGTTCATGCGTGGAACTCCTCCTTGTGGTCGGTGAAATGCTGGGTGGCGCCGCGATGGATCGTGGAGCGGGCTGCAACTGGCCGGCAGTCTATCATGGCTGACGACCAAGACGGCGCCGGCGCGCAACGAGGCATAAAAAATTAATCAATAAAAACAAATAGTTATTGAATTATTTTAGAAAAGACAGTCTTGTCAAAATAAATTTGTCATGCTAGATTACGTTCCGTTTCCGTCACAGTGCATCCGATGTCAGCCATGAATTGCGCCACCCGCCTCGTCGAACTGTTCGGCAGCCAGGCCGAAGTCGCCCGCCGCTTCCGGCTCGACCGCGCTGTCGTCAATCACTGGGTGAAGTCGGGCTATGTGCCGGCGCGCTGGGCGATGGAAGTCGAGCAGGTCACCGGCGGCGAAATCGCCGCCGTCGAGGTGCTCAACGAGGCCACCGCGCGCAAGCCGCTGAAACTGAAATCGCGGCCGGACGGAGAGAATTTTTCAGCCAACGCCACCGCAGGGAGTGAATTCACCATGGACAGATACGCGCCGAGCAAACGCATCAATTCGTTCCACCCGCCGCAACGCACGCTGATGGGCCCCGGCCCGACGGAAATCCATCCGCGCGTGCTGACCACGATGAGCCAGCCGGCCATCGGTTATCTCGATCCGGTGTTTGTCGAGATGATGGAAGAACTCAAGGCCCTGCTGCGCTACACCTACCAGACCAGGAATCCGCTGACCTTCCCGGTCTCCGGTCCGGGCTCGGTGGGCATGGAGTACTGCTTCGTCAACATGGTCGCCCCCGGCGACAAGGTCATCGTCTGCCGCAACGGCGTGTTCGGCGGCCGCATGATCGAGAACGTCGAGCGCGCCGGCGGCATCCCGGTGGTGGTCGAGCACGAGTGGGGCCAGCCGGTCGATCCGCAGAAACTCGAAGACGCGCTGAAAAAGAATCCCGATGTCCGCGTCGTCGCCTTCGTACATGCAGAAACGTCCACCGGCGTGCTGTCGGATGCCAAGACCCTGGTCGAAGTCGCGCACAAGCACGATGCGCTGACCATCGTCGACACCGTGACCTCCCTCGGCGGCTCGCCGGTGCTGGTCGACGAGTGGAAAATCGACGCCGCCTACTCCGCAAGCCAGAAGTGCCTTTCGTGCACGCCGGGCCTGTCGCCGGTGACCTTCTCCGAGCGCGTGGTCGACTACGTCAAGGCGCGCAAGGACAAGATCCACTCATGGTTCATGGACATGAACCTGCTGCTCGGCTACTGGGGCGAGACCACCCGCACCTACCACCACACCGCGCCGACCAATTCGCTGTTCGCGCTGCATGAAGCGCTGCTGCTGATCCGCGAGGAAGGCCTGGAGAATGCCTGGGCGCGCGTCAACCGCCACCACACCGCGCTGAAGGCAGGCCTCGAAGGCATGGGCCTCAAGTTCCTGGTCAAGGAGGGCTACCAGATTCCGCAGATGAACGCGGTGCTGTGCCCGGAAGGCGTCAACGAAGCCGAAGTGCGCAAGACCCTGCTGTCGGAGTTCGGCCTCGAAATCGGCGCCGGCCTCGGACCGCTTGCCGGCAAGATCTGGCGTTTCGGCCTGATGGGCTATTCCTGCCGTCCGGACAACGTCATGCTCTGCCTGTCGGCGCTGGGTTCGGTGCTGGAAGACATGGGTTATCCGGTGCATGTCGGCGACGCTGAGGCCGCGGCCCACGCTGCCTATGCCTCGATGCATGCCACCGAAGCGCAGGCGAAGAAGCAGAAGCGCAAGCCGGCCAAGGCCGCGTAAGCAAGGCCCTGCTGCAAACAAAAAAGCCGCCTTCGGGCGGCTTTTTTGTTGTCCAGGCGCGGGTCAGATCAGCAGCGTGGCGAGTCCCAGCAGCAGGCCCATGCTGACTACATCGGTGGCCGTGGTCAGGAAAATGCTGGAGGCGGTGGCCGGATCGAAGCCGAAACGCTTCAAGGTGAGCGGCACCATCGCGCCGGAGATGCCGCTGGCGACGCAGCTGCCGACCAGTGCGATCCAAACCACCAGGCTGAGCATCAGCGCGTCCGGGTTGTGCTGGTAGCTGGCGACGATGTACATGCCGAGCGCTGCGACCAGCCCGGTGAAGGCGCCGTTGAGCGCGCCCAGCGAGGCCTCCTTGATTACCAGTGCCCTCTCGGCACCGGCTTTCAGCTCGCCGAGCGTCATGCCGCGCAGCGTGACCGCCAGCGCCTGGCAGCCGGTGTTGCCGGATTGTCCCGCCAGCACCGGCAGGAACAGCGCGAGGATCACCAGCCGGTCCACGGTGTCCTGGAAAATCGCCACCACCGCGCCGGCGACGAACGCGGTCGCCAGGTTGATCTGCAGCCAGGGATGGCGGAAACGGAAGCTGTTCGGCAGCGGAGTCGCCAGCCGTTCTTCCTTTTCCACGCCGACCATGCTGCCGACCTGGGCGGTGATCTCGAAGGCCTGTTCCTGGAACAGGGTCTGTCCGCGCACCAGCCCGAGCAGGCGGCCCTCGGCGTCGCAGACCGGGTAGACCGGGTAGTGGCGGTCGAGCACCAGCTTCATGGCATCGGCCAGCGCCAGGTCCGGTGTCAGCGAGAACGGGTTGCGCAGCATCACCGACTCCAGCGGCGCATGGTCCTCGGCGAACAGCAGGTCGCGCATGGTGATGATGCCGAGCAGCCTGCCGCCGCCGTCGGTCACGTAACCATAGGTAATGAAGGCGTTGCGCACCAGCGGGCGCAGACGCTCGATGGTGTCGCGCACACTCAGGTCGGGACGGAACACCGCGCGCGCCGGCTCCATCATGCGGCCGATGGTCCCGGGGTCGAAGCGGCCGTTGGTCTGCCATTGCGCGGCGGTTTCGCCCGGCGCGGCGTGCATGATGCCGTCGACCAGTCCGCCCGGCAGTTCGCCGATGACATCCTGGGCGAGCGCTGGCGGCAATTCCTGCAGCACCGCGGCGATGGCCGCGGCCGGGTGCTCGGCCAGAAAGTCTGCGGCCTCTTTGGGAGAACGCTGCTTGGCTGCATGCACCAGTTCCAGGTGCGCGTTCCCGTTCAGGTCATTTTCCATCGTGTTGTTCCCCCGTCAGCCTTCGGCGCACTGCTGCGCCAGCGGGAGAGTATAGCGATGGTTTGAGCGGCGCGGCGCGGATTGCCGGCTACAGGCCCAGGCGCTGCCAGATGGCGGTGGTCAGTCCCGCCTGGTTCATGGTGTAGAAATGCAGGCCCGGGGCGCCGGCGGTGAGCAGGTCGTCGCAGAGGCGGGTGACCACGTCGAGGCCGAATTCACGGATCGAATCTGTGTCGTCGCCATAACCCTCGAGCTTCTTGCGTATCCAGCGCGGGATCTCGGCGCCGCAGGCATCCGAAAAACGCGCCAGCTGCGAGAACTTGCCGATGGGCATGATGCCGGGGACGATCGGCAATGACAGTCCCATGGACTCGCATTGCCCGACGAAATGAAAGTAACAGTCGGCGTTGTAGAAATACTGGGTGATCGCCGAATGTGCGCCGGCCTCGACCTTGCGCTTGAAGTTCAGCAGGTCATCCTGCGCGCTTTTCGCCTGCGGGTGGTATTCCGGGTAGGCAGCGACCTCGATGTGAAAATGGTCGCCGAACTCGCTGCGGATGAACGCCACGAGCTCGTTGGCGTAGTGGAATTCGCCGGCAGTCGCGGTGCCCGAGGGCAGGTCGCCGCGCAGCGCGACCAGGTGGCGGATGCCGTTCTCGCGGTAGCCGCGCAGAATGTCGCGGATGTCCTCGCGCGAGGAACCGATGCAGGAGATATGCGGTGCCGCGGCGTAACCGGCCGCGCGCAGGTCGAGCACCGCGCGCAACGTGCGTTCCCGCGTCGAGCCGCCGGCGCCGTAAGTCACCGAAAAGAATTTCGGGTTCAGCTGCGCCAGCTGCTTCGCGGTCTGTGCGAGCTTGTCCAGCCCTTCCGGCGTGTTCGGCGGGAAGAACTCGAAGCTGAAGCTGCGCGGAAGTTTTTTCTGGGATTGCATGGGTTTGGTGTGCGGAGGGCTGGCCGGGGATTCTACGCTCCGGCCAGCCCGCCCATTTCCCGGTCAGTAGCGGTAATGGTCGGCCTTGTACGGGCCTTCCACCGGCATCTGCAGGTAATCGCACTGCTTTTCGTTGAGCACGGTCAGCTCGACACCGAGCTTCTTCAGGTGCAGGCGCGCGACCTTCTCGTCAAGGTGCTTCGGCAGCACGTAGACCTTGTTCTGGTATTTGCTGCCCTGGGTGTACAACTCGAGCTGCGCCAGCGTCTGGTTGGTGAAGGAGCTCGACATCACGAACGACGGGTGGCCGGTGCCGCAGCCCAGGTTCACCAGCCGGCCTTCGGCGAGGATGATCAGGCGCTTGCCGTCGGGGAAAATCACGTGGTCGACCTGCGGCTTGATGTTTTCCCATTTGTACTGCTTTAGCGAAGCGACCTCGATTTCGGAGTCGAAGTGGCCGATGTTGCAGACTATGCTGTTGTGCTTCATCCGCTTCATGTGGTCATGGGTGATCACGCCGAGGTTGCCGGTGGCGGTGACGAAAATGTCGGCCTTGTCGGCGGCGTATTCCATGGTCACCACGCGGAAGCCCTCCATTGCCGCCTGCAGCGCGCAGATCGGGTCGACTTCGGTGACCCAGACCTGGGCCGACAACGCGCGCAGCGCCTGCGCGCTGCCCTTGCCGACATCGCCGAAACCGCAGACCACGGCGATCTTGCCGGCCACCATCACGTCGGTGGCGCGCTTGATCGCGTCGACCAGCGATTCACGGCAGCCGTAGAGGTTGTCGAATTTCGACTTGGTGACCGAGTCGTTGACGTTGATCGCCGGGAAGGGGAGCCGCCCTTCCTTTTCCATCTGGTAGAGGCGGTGCACGCCGGTGGTGGTTTCTTCCGTGACGCCCTTGATGTTTTTCTCGATGTTCGAGTAGTAGCCGGGCTTTTCCTTCAGGCGCTTCCTCATCGCCGCGAACAGCACTCGCTCTTCCTCGTTCGTGCCTTCCGGCGGCTGCGTCTTGTTGCGCTCATGCTGCGCGCCGAGAGTCACCAGCAGCGTGGCGTCGCCGCCATCGTCGAGGATCATGTTCGGCGTGCCGCCGTCCGACCATTCGAGGATCTTGTGGGTGTATTCCCAGTAGTCCTCCAGCGTCTCGCCCTTGTAGGCGAACACGGGGATCCCGCGCGCGGCGATCGCGGCGGCGGCGTGGTCCTGGGTCGAGAAAATGTTGCACGAGGCCCAGCGGATGTCGGCGCCGAGGTCGGCCAGCGTCTCGATCAGCACCGCGGTCTGGATGGTCATGTGCAGCGAGCCGGCGATGCGCGCGCCCTTCAGCGGCTGCTTGCCCTTGTATTCTTCGCGGATCGCCATCAGGCCGGGCATCTCGGTCTCGGCAATGGCGATTTCCTTGCGGCCGAAGTCGGCCAGCTTGATGTCGGCGACCTTGTAGTCGGCGGCTTTGGCGTTCATGTGCAACTCCTGGTCAATAAACGGGCGCCGTTGCCAGCGTGGCCTCCCGAGCCTGGCCGGTGCGGCACAAAGCCTGTCCGGTCGCAGCGCCCCTCGGGGGTACGCATCGTGAAAAGCGGAAAACCAAAAAAAAGCGCCCGCACCGTGTCCGGTGCGAGCGCCGTTGATTCTTGCTGAGCCTGGCCGGTGGCGGGTAAACCCCTACCGGTCGCAACGCTCCTCAGCGGTGCGGATTATACGCCTTATTTGATGCCCGCGTCCGCCTTCAACGCCGCCGCCTTGTCGGTATGCTCCCAGGTGAACTCCGGTTCGTCGCGGCCGAAGTGGCCGTGGGCGGCGGTTTTGGTGTAGATCGGGCGCAGCAGGTCCAGCGACTGGATGATGCCTTTCGGACGCAGGTCGAAGTGTTTCTCGACCAGGGTCGCAATCTTGTCATCGCTGATCTTGCCGGTGCCGAAGGTGTCGACCAGCACGCTGACCGGGCGCGCGACGCCGATGGCGTAGGCGACCTGGATTTCGCACTTGCTGGCGAGGCCGGCGGCAACGATGTTCTTCGCCACGTAACGCGCGGCGTAGGCGGCAGAGCGGTCAACCTTGGACGGATCTTTGCCCGAGAACGCGCCGCCGCCATGGCGCGAGTAGCCGCCGTAGGTGTCGACGATGATCTTGCGGCCGGTGAGACCGGTGTCGCCCTGCGGGCCGCCGATGACGAAGCGGCCGGTTGGGTTGATCAGGTACTTGGTGTCCCTGGTGATCATGTTCTTCGGCAGCACCGGCTTGCACACCTGCTCGATGATCGCTTCCGACAGTTCTTTGTGGCCGATGTCTTCGCGGTGCTGGGTCGAGATCACCACGGTGTCGATGTGGTGCGGCTTGCCGTCAACATAGCGCACGGAAACCTGCGACTTCGCGTCGGGGCGCGCCCACGGCAGGCGGCCGTCACGGCGCAGTTCGGCATGGCGCTCCATCAGGCGGTGCGCGTAGTAGATCGGCATCGGCATCAGCTGCGGGGTTTCGTCGCAGGCGAAGCCGAACATCAGGCCCTGGTCGCCGGCGCCCTGGTCGAGGTCGAGGCCTTTGCCTTCGTCCACGCCCTGCGCGATGTCGGGCGACTGCTGGTCGTAGCACACCAGCACGCCGCAGCTCTTGTAGTCGAAGCCGATTTCGGAATCGTCGTAGCCGATCTGCTTGATCACCTTGCGCGCGACCTGCGCGTAGTCGACGCGGGCCTTGGTGGTGACCTGGCCGGCGAGCACGACGAGGCCGGTGTGGGTCATGGTCTCGGCGGCGACGCGGCCGTGCTTGTCCTCGGCGAGGATGGCGTCGAGCACTGCGTCGGAAATGGCGTCCGCAATCTTGTCGGGATGGCCTTCGGAAACCGATTCAGAGGTGAACAGGAAGTTGCTCATGGGCTTGGGTAGGGTCGCGAGGAAAAGGAAAAAAGGAAAAAGGGTTGATGCAGTTGTGAAATTTAACGACGGGCTGCGGCAAAAAGGCCGCTAGAATAGCACATAACCCCCGATTTATTAACGGATTTCCCGGTAGCGATGCCCCTGCTGTCCGCATTGATGCGTCTCGGCGCCCGTATGCCCTTGGCGGCACTGCATTTTTTTGGCAGCGGTCTGGGCTGGCTGGTGTACGGCCTGTCCCCGACCTGGCGCCGGCGATGCCGCGAAAACCTGCGTGCCAGCGGACTGTGTGCGGATGATGCGGCGTTCCGCAGCACCTTGCGTGGCGCGGTCGCTGAAAGTGGCAAGGGCATCACCGAACTGTGCCGCGTCTGGTTCGGCAATGACGAGGAGATCGACCGCATCGTGCGCTGTGAGGACTGGGGCGTGGTCGAGGCCGCGCTCAGCGGCGGCAAAGGGCTGATTTTCCTGACGCCGCACCTGGGCTGCTTTGAAATCTCGTCGCTGTACGGCGCCCGCCGGCTGCCGCTGACGGTGCTCTACCGGCCGCCGAAACGCGCCGGCCTCGAAACGCTGATGCAGGCCGGCCGTGCCCGTGCGCAGGCGCGGCTCGCACCGGCCAACCTGCAGGGGGTGCGCCTGCTGATCAAGGCGCTGCGGCGGGGGGAGGCGATCGGCGTGCTTCCCGACCAGGCCCCGGGCGTCGGCGAGGGCGAGTGGGCGGATTTTTTCGGGCGACCGGCGTACACCATGACCCTGGTGGGCAAGCTGCAGGCATCGACCGGCGCCGCGGTGGTGATGGCGTTTGCCGAGCGCCTGCCGCGCGGCGCGGGATACCGCCTGCACCTGGAGCGCGTGGCGGATGCCCTCGAACCCGCCGCGCTGAATCGTGCCGTGGAACGGGTGGTGGGCCGCTGCCCGGCGCAGTACCTGTGGGGTTACAACCGGTTCAAGGTGCCGGCCGGCGCAGCCCCGCCGCCTGCCCCGGCAACATGCTGACGCGCATCGGCCTCGGCCTGATCTGGCTGCTGCACTGGCTGCCGTTGTCCCTGCTGGCGCCGCTGGGCCGCGCCGCGGGCCTGCTGCTGCACGCGCTGGCCGGGGAACGGCGGCGGGTGGTGCTGACCAACCTCAGGCTGTGCTTTCCGGAATTGAGCGATGAGCAGCGCGATCAACTGGCGCGCCGCCATTTCGCCGCCTTTGCACGCAGCCTGCTGGAGCACGGCATCCTCTGGTGGGGCAGCCGCGCGCGCGTGCTGCGCCTCGTGCGCGTCGAAGGCCTCGAGCACTGGCAAGCGGTCGCAAACCGGCCGGTGATTTTTCTGGCGCCGCATTTTGTCGGCCTCGACATGGGCGGCATCCGCATTGGCGCCGAGTACCAGGTGGTCTCGGTGTACAGCCGCCAGAAGAACGCGGCTTTCGATGCTGTGCTCTACCGCGGCCGCACCCGCTTCGTGATGCCCGCACTCTATTCGCGCCAGGACGGGATACGGCCGGTGGCGAAGGCGATCAAAAAGGGTTTGCCGTTCTATTACCTGCCGGACATGGATTTCGGCGACCGCGACTCGATATTCGTTCCGTTTTTCGGCGTCCCTGCTGCGACCATCACCGGGCTGGCGCGCATCGCGGCGCTGACCGGCGCGGTCGTGGTGCCGGCCGTCACCCGGCAGTTGCCGGACAGCGAGGGTTACGAGCTGCGGTTTCATCCGGCATGGGAACATTTTCCCAGTGGTGATCTTGCGGCCGACACCCGGCGCATGAACGCCTTCATCGAGGACCGCGTGCGTGAAATGCCCGAGCAGTATTACTGGCTGCACAAGCGCTTCAAGACGCGGCCGCCGGGCGAAGACCGGTTCTACTGAGATGGCGTCGTGCAGTGACGGCATTGCGCCTCTGGCCGCGGCTGACACCGCGGCGGTTGCGGCGCTCGCGCGCGAGATCTGGCGCGCGCATTACCCGGGCATCATCAGCGTCGCGCAGATAGAATACATGCTGGCGCAGCGCTACGACCCTGAGGTGATCCGGGCCGAACTCGCGCAGCCCGGGGTGTGGTGGTACAAGCTGCAGGAGGCAGGGCGCATCATTGCCTATCTGTCGCTGCACCGGGACCCTGGCGCGGCGGCGATGAAGATCGACAAGCTGTATGTGCATCCGGCGCGGCAGCGCAGCGGCTGCGGCGGACGGCTGGTCGTGCAGGCTGCGGCGGTGGCGCGGGCGCAGGGCTGCGGCAGGCTGGAACTGGCGGTGAACCGCGCCAACGCGCAGGCGATCGCGGCCTATCGCCGGTACGGATTCGCGGTGCGCGAATCCGTGGTGAAGGACATCGGCGGCGGATTTGTGATGGACGATTACATCATGGCGAAGGCAATCTGATCATGTTCGAAAACCCGGATGCGGCCGCGCGCTGCGCGTTGCTGAAACAGGTGAAAACGATCGCGGTCGTCGGCCTCTCGCCCAATGCCGCACGGCCGAGTTACGGCGTGGCGAAGGCGATGCAGGAATTCGGCTTCCGCGTGATCCCGGTGCATCCGGCCGCCAGGGAAATTCTCGGCGAGAAGGTCTACCCCGCGCTGAAGGACATCCCGGAGAAGATCGACCTCGTGGATGTCTTCCGCAGTGCCGAGTTCATTGACGGCGTGGTCGACGAATGCCTGGCGCTGGGCCTGAAGGCGATCTGGATCCAGGAGGGCATCGTCAATGAGGCGGCTGCGCTGCGCGCGCAGGCCGGCGGCATGGCGGTGGTGATGGACCGCTGCATCTACCGCGACTACCGCGACTATTGCCGGTAAATGCGGCCGCTGATTTGTCGATGCGACTGAACTTCACCAAGATGCACGGCCTCGGCAACGACTTCGTCGTGGTCGATGCCACTGCCGCGCCGCTGGCGCTGTCGCCGGCGCAACTGCGCTTCATCGCCGACCGCCACTTCGGCGTCGGCTGCGACCAGTTGCTGATGGTCGAGCCGGCGCGCAGCGCGGACACCGATTTTTATTACCGCATCTTCAATGCCGACGGCGGCGAAGTCGAGCAGTGCGGGAACGGCGCGCGCTGCTTTGTGCGTTATGTGCACGAGCGCGGCCTGACCAACAAGCGCGTGATCCGCGTCGGCACGCTGGCCGGCGTGATCGAGCCGCGGCTCGAGGCCGACGGCCAGGTCACGGTCGACATGGGCGTGCCCCGTTTTGAGCCGGCGGAGATCCCGTTCGAGGCGCCGGCGCCGGCGCCGCTCTACAATCTGGAAGTTGGTAAAAATATCATTAAAATCAATGTGTTATCGATGGGCAACCCGCATGCGGTGCAGGTCGTCGATAACGTCGACACCGCGCCGGTGGCGAGCGAGGGCCCGCTGATCGAGGCGCATGCGCGGTTTCCGCGGCGGGTGAATGCGGGCTACATGCAGATCGTCGACCGCGGGCATATCCGCCTGCGTGTCTACGAGCGCGGTGCCGGCGAGACGCTGGCCTGCGGCACCGGCGCCTGCGCTGCCGTGGTGACGGGCATCCAGCGCGGCCTGCTCGATGCGCGCGTCCATGTGGCGACGCGCGGCGGCGACCTCGTTATAGTATGGGCCGGCGCAGGGCAGCCGGTGATGATGACCGGGCCCGCAGTGACCGTGTTTGACGGCGCCATCGAATTGCAGGACTGACCAGAAGAACATACAGCAAGGACAACCGACTGATGAATCCCAGCGACGTTGCGGCATACCTGAAGGAACACCCGGACTTTTTCGAGAATTATGCCGACGTCGTCGCCGACGTGATGATTCCGCATCCGCACGGCGGCCGCGCGATCTCGATCAGCGAGCGCCAGATCCTGACCCTGCGCGAGCGCGCCAAACAGCTCGAGGCCAAGCTCGGCGAGCTGATCCAGTTCGGCGAGGAAAATGACGCCATCAGCGAGAAGGTGCACCGCCTGACGCTGGCGATGATCAACACCCGCGACCTGCCGGCGTTGCTGCATGCGGCGGCATTCAACCTGCGCGAGGATTTCGCGGTGCCGCATGTGGCGCTGCGGCTCTGGCATCCGGCGGCGGACGCCTCTGCGCCGGAGTCCTCGGTTTCCGAGGCCACGCGCGCCTTCACCGCAGGACTGCTGCACCCGCACTGCGGGCCGCAGGCGATGGCCGACACCGCAGCGCTGTTCGGCGAAGCAGCGCCGCTGCTCAAATCCTGGGCCTATGTTGCCCTGCGCGGCAAGGACACCTTCGGCCTGCTCGCTCTTGCGAGCGAAGATGGGCAGCGCTTCTACCCGGAGATGGGCACGCTCTATCTCACGCGCATCGGCGAAGTCATCGCAGCCTGCCTGCTGCGTTATCTGGAACCGGCGTGACCGCCCGCGGGCGAACGCAAGCACCGGAAACGCCGGCCACCATTCCCGGCCCTGCGCTGAAACTGCTGCAGGGTTATATCGATCACCTCACCCACGAGCGCCGCCTGTCGGCGCACACCACCGCCAATTACCGCCGCGACATCACGGCGCTGCTGGAACTGGCGGGTGACAAACCCCCGCAACGATTGACGGCACACGACATCCGCCGCGGCATCGCGCAGCTGCACGGGCGCGGACTCGACGGCCGCAGCATTGCGCGCATGCTCTCGGCCTGGCGCGGCTTTTACAACTACCTCGCGCGCGACCATGGCTGCACGCAGAACCCCTGCATCGGCATCCGCGCGCCGAAAAGCGCCAAACGCCTGCCCGATGCGCTCTCGCCCGACGAAACCCGGCAACTGGTCGAAGTCGAGGCCAGCGATGCGCTGGCAGTTCGTGACCGCGCGATGCTCGAACTGTTTTATTCCTCGGGCCTGCGGCTGGCCGAACTGACCAGTCTCGCCCCTGATGACATCAATTTCGCCGATGCCACCGTGCGCGTCACCGGCAAGGGCGGCAAGACGCGCGTCGTGCCGGTCGGCAGCCATGCCGCCACCGCGCTGCGCGCATGGCTCGCGGAACGCGCGCAAATTCCCGGGCTCGATTACCAGGCACTGTTCGTCAACCGCCAGGGCCGGCGTCTCGGCCCGCGCGCGATCCAGGCCCGTGTGCAGCAGCGCGGGTTGCGCCAGGGCATCGCCGCCCGCGTGCATCCGCACATGCTGCGCCACTCCTTTGCTTCGCATGTGCTGCAGTCGAGCAGCGATCTGCGCGCGGTGCAGGAAATGCTCGGCCATTCGAGCATTTCGACGACGCAGGTGTATACCCAGCTGGATTTTCAGCACCTGGCAAAAATCTACGACGCCGCGCATCCGAGGGCGAAACGCAAGGGCTGAATTTCTGAACCGCCAAGACGCCAAGAGCGCCAAGAAAAACAATACCAATCAATTTCAACAAGACCGGTTCATCGCAAACCTATCGGACAGGCAGACCGGAGGCGTGATGCATCGCCTCGAAAAGATTCTTCTTGGCGCTCTTGGCGTCTTGGCGGTAAAAGGTCTTTTTAAATGCATAAACTCATACTCAAGCCCGGCCGCGAGAAATCGCTGAAGCGCCGTCACCCCTGGATATTCTCCGGCGGCATCGCCAAAGTCGAAGGCCGGCCCAGGCCCGGCGACACCGTCGCTGTGCATGCGGCGGACGGCGTCTTTCTCGCGGTCGCGGCATACAGCCCCGACTCGCAGATCCGCGCCCGCGTCTGGGACTGGACGGCGCGCGACATCGACGCCGCGTTTGTTGCCGATCGCATCAGCCGCGCCGCCGCACTGCGCGATGCCGCTGCGGACGAAGGCCTGCGCCTGGTGCACGGCGAATCCGACGGCCTGCCCGGGGTGGTCGCCGACCGTTTCGGCGACACGGTCGTCGTGCAGCTGCTCAGCGCCGGTGCCGAACGCTGGCGCGGCGCGATCGCCGACGCGCTGGCGGCGCTGACGGGAGTCGCCCGGGTGATCGAGCGCTCCGATGCCGACGTGCGCGCGCTCGAAGGCCTGCCGCCGCAGTCCGGCCTGCTGCGCGGCGTACCCGCGGCGGGGCCGCTGCTCGTTCGCGAACACGGCCTTGAATTCGCGGTGGATGCCGAAGCCGGTCACAAGACCGGCTTCTACCTCGACCAGCGCGACAACCGGCTGCTGCTGCGCGGCCTGGCCAAAGGCAGGGCCGTCCTCGACTGCTTCTGCTATTGCGGCGGCTTTGCGCTGAACGCGCTCGCCGGGGGTGCCGCGTCCGTGACCGCAATAGACAGTTCCGGCCCGGCGCTGGCGGCGGCACAGGCCAATGCCGCACGCAACCGGTTGCCTGCGGCTGACTGGATCGAAGCCGATGTGTTTCAATCGTTGCGCAAGTTCCGCGACGCCGGTCGCAGATTTGACCTGATCGTGCTCGACCCGCCCAAGTTTGCGCCCACCGCGGCGCATGCTGAAAAAGCCGCGCGCGCCTACAAGGACATCAACCTGCTCGGCTTCAAGCTGCTCAAGCCCGGCGGCAGGCTGATGACCTATTCCTGTTCAGGCGGCGTCAGCCCCGACCTGTTCCAGAAAATCGTCGCCGGTGCGGCGCTGGATGCCGGCGTGGATGCGCGCATCGAGGGCTGGCTGCATGCCTCGGCCGACCATCCGGTGGCGCTGAATTTTCCGGAGGGCGAATACCTGAAGGGCCTCTTGGTCCGCGCCGTTCACTGAAGGCGCTTTGCCCTGCATCCGGCCCGCGGGGTCTTCAGTCCTGCGGATGGCGCGGCGGCACATTATCGATTCCCCCCTCATGCCAGGGATGGCATTTGCCGATGCGCCGGATCGTCAGCCAGGTGCCCTTGATCGCGCCATGGATTTCAATGGCCTCCCGCGCATAGGCCGAGCAGGTCGGATAAAACCGGCACTGCGTGCCGAAGAAGGGCGACAGCAGCAGGCGGTAGGCGTCGATCAGCAGGATCAGCAGTGTTTTCATGGCCAGGGCCAGTATAGCCCAGGTTGTATTTGCAACTGAATTGCAATAATCGCCGGGCTGTGGTGCAATCGCGCCATGGTCCCTAACCCTGTAAAACGCCATTACCGCCAGGCCGAGACGCTGATCCGCGGCACCGGCGCGCGGCTGACGCGGCCGCGGGTCGGGGTGCTGGCGACGCTGCTCGCCGCCGAGCAGGCGCTGTCCCACCATGAACTGGAGCAGCGCATCGACCGCAGCTTCGATGTCGACCGCGTGACCATCTATCGCGTGCTGGACTGGCTGACTGCGCAGGGGCTCGCGCACCGCATCGCCGGCGACGACCGCGTGCGGCGTTTCAATGCCGCCGGCCATGTCCATGAAGGCAGCCACGCCCATTTCCAGTGCAATGCCTGCAGCACCGTGTTCTGCCTCGAAGAATCCTCACCGGGCCCGTTGATCCGCCTGCCGCGGGGATTCCGCCCGCAGCAGGTCGAACTGACCGTCAAAGGTTTGTGCGCGAAGTGCACGCCTTCGGCGGCGCACAAAGCCAGCGCGCCGGCGCTGCGGCATCGGCACTGAGAGGGACAGGACACCATGTTCGCGATCCATGACCTGAAGCACGCCTACGCGGGACATGAGGTGCTGCACGTCGATGCCTGGAGTGCGGCGCAGGGCGAGCAGTGGCTGATGCTTGGGCCCTCGGGCAGCGGCAAGACCACGCTGCTGCATGTGCTGGCCGGCATCCTGCGTCCGACGGCGGGCCGTGCAGTGATCGCCGGGCAGGACATTGCCGCTCTGCCGGCTTCCGCGCTCGATCGTTTCCGCGGGCAGCATATCGGCGTGGTGCTGCAGAAGCCGCACCTGCTGCCGAGCCTGACCGTGGCGCAGAACGTGCAACTGGCGCAGTACCTCGCCGGCCTGCCGCAGGATGAGGCGCGCGTGCATGAAGTGCTTGCAGGGCTCGACCTCGCCGACAAGGTCGACGCCCATCCGCATGCGCTGTCGCACGGCCAGGCGCAGCGCGCGGCGATCGCACGCGCAGTGGTGAACCGGCCGCAGCTGCTGCTTGCCGACGAGCCGACTTCCAGCCTGGATGACGGCCGCTGTGCGCAGGCGCTGGACCTGCTGCTGTCACAGGCGGCCGCCTGCGGCGCGACGCTGGTGATTGCCACCCATGACCAGCGCGTGAAATCGCGCATCGCCAACCATTACCGGCTGGGGGGCGCGGCATGAACATCGCCACCCTCTCCGCGGGTTATCTGCGCGCGCGCAAGCTCAACACCGCGCTGCAGGTGCTGCTGTTCGCGCTGGGCATCGGCACCATCACCCTGCTGCTGCTGGCGACCACGCAGCTCGACCAGCGCATGCGCCGCGATGCCGAAGGCATCGACCTCGTGATCGGCGCCAAGGGCAGCCCGCTGCAGATCATCCTGTCGGCGATCTATCATCTTGATGTCCCCACCGGAAACATTGCCTACACCCAGGCGCAGGAGATCGCGAAGCACCGCGCGGTGAAGAAGGTCATCCCGCTGGCGCTGGGGGACAGCTACCGCGGCTTCCGCATCGCGGGCACCACCCATGACTATGTCGCGCACTACGGCGCGAAGCCGGGGGCGGGGCGGCTGTGGGCAAAGCCGCTGGAGGCGGTGATCGGCGCCGAGGTTGCCGCGCGCACCGGGCTCGGCGTGGGCGCGAAATTCGCCGGCGCGCACGGCATGGGCGCGGACGGCGATGTGCATGAAGGCGCGGATTACACCGTGGTCGGCGTGCTGGCGTCCGGCGGCACGGTGCTCGATCGCCTCGTGCTGACCTCGGTCGAAAGCGTGTGGGCGGTGCATGCCCAGCACCAGGGCGTGCATGACATCGCCAGCGCCGCGGCGCAGATGAAGGACGAGGACAAGGAATACACCGCGCTGCTGGTGCAGTACGCAAGTCCGCTGGCGGCGGCGATCCTGCCGCGCTACGTCAACAACAACAGCGACATGCAGGCGGCGTCGCCGGCGTTCGAGACCGCGCGCCTGTTCAGCATCATCGGCGTCGGCGCCGACGTGCTGCGCGGGTTCGCGCTGGTGCTGGTGTTCAGCGCGGCACTGTCGGTGTTCATTGCGCTCTACGGCGCGCTGGAGGAACGGCGTTACGACCTCGCGATCATGCGCACGCTGGGCGCTTCGCCCGCGCGGCTGATGGCGCTGCTGCTCGGCGAGGGCATGCTGCTGGCCGGCATCGGCGGACTATGCGGCCTTTTGCTGGGACATGTATTTACAGAACTCGCCGGCCTGGCGATGCGTGCAGCGCAGCAGGGCAGCATCACCGGCCTCGTCTGGCTGCCGGAAGAATTCATCGTGCTCGCGCTGGCCGTGGCCGTGGGTGCGCTGGCTGCGCTGATTCCGGCGTGGCGGGCCTATCGTACCGACATTGCGGCCACGCTGGCGCAAGGCTGATTGTTGTTGTAACCCCTGTTCAATCTGGAGAACCCGGACATGAAATCACTGATGATCGCGATGATGCTGGCCCTGCTGCTGCCGCTGCCGGCGCAGGCCGCCGAGAAAAAATCGCATGGCGCCGCCGAGGCCAAAAAGGACATTGCCGACCACCGCGCAATGGCCGAAGCCCATCTCAATGCCGCGAAATGCTTCGAGTCCGGCAAGTCGGAAAAGGAGTGCCATGCCCAGCTCGCCAAGGATTGCAAAGGGCTGGCGATCGGCAAATACTGCGGCATGAAGCACAGCCACTGACGGATGTGCACGGGCGGCAGGAACATTCATAACTTGTTGATTTTATTGATAAAATGAAAATCATTCTCGGTGTGATGCTGGTCCTCGCGAGCCTTGCGGCGGCGGCGCAGGGAATGTCCGGCCCGTCCAGGGAGTTGATGAAGCGGCCGCTGGATGCCGATGCCAACCTGCCGCCGTCGCCGTTCGCCGGCAAACCCCTGCCCGAACTGAAGGGCGTGGTGTCGTGGAAAACGCTGGCCGATGTCAAAACCGTCAAGTTCAAGGACCGTTTCATTCCGGATTTCGGCAAGAGCGTGGCGGTTCTCGACAGGAAGGAAGTCAAGCTTCAGGGCTTCATGATGCCGCTCGACATGGGCGATAAACAGAAGCGTTTCCTGCTGGTGTCGCTGCCGCCGACCTGTTCGTTCTGCATGCCTGGCGGGCCCGAGCAGATGGTCGAAATACAGGCGAAGATGCCGGTGAAGTACGGCTTCGAGCCGATTGTCATGTCAGGCCGTTTCGCTGTGCTGCGCGACGATGCAATGGGGCTCTATTACCGGCTGACCGATGCGGTCGCAGTCTCTGCACCGCGGTGAGGCGCTTCACCCGGCAATGAACGGTTTCCCGCTGCTCCGCCGCGCGTTGCGCTCCGTTGCGCTGCGCTGGGCGCTGCTGGTGCTGCTGCTGTTCGGGCAGCATGGTGCATTAACCCATGCGCTGACCCATGCCGGCGGCCACGCGCATGAGTCCGTCGCAGCGCTGGATCACCATGAACATTCGCACGGGCACGACCCCGTCGCGGATGCCGGCCATGACGAATCCGGCGGCTCCGCTGTGGCCGGGCAGTGTGCATTCGACCTGGTCTACAGCCAGGTGCTCGGCGGCTTGCATGCCGGATACTCGCTGCAGCTGGCCGCGGCTGGCGCACAGGTCTTTGCGGCCCCCCCCGTGCAGCCGCGCGTCGCGGCGACCCGCGTTCCCTACGATTCCCGCGGTCCTCCCGCGTTCTCCTGATCTGCCGCCGGCCTGACCGGCGAAATTTCCTCGATCAATCCGCGGAGCATGCTGCGCCGGCTCAAGGCCGTGCCTGTGCTTCCGCCATTCGGAGAACGTCATGAGATGCAAGCCTTCGGGACTTGCGCTGATGGCGGTCGCGGTACATGCCGCGACTGCACAGGCGCAGGTCAATACCAGCAACACCCCGGCCACACTGCCGGAAGTGGTCGTCACCGGCAATCCGCTGGGCAGCGACCTGTTTGAACTTGCGGCGCCGGTATCGGTGCTGCAGGGGGATACGCTGTTCCAGCAGCGCAAATCGACACTCGGTGACACGCTCTACGGCCTGCCCGGGGTCGAGGCCAGCGGTTTCGGGCCCAATTCCAGCCGTCCGGTGATCCGCGGCCTCGACGGCGACCGCATCCGCATCCTGCACAACGGCGCCGGCATGCTGGATGCGTCCTCGCTGAGTTATGACCATGCGGTGGCGGTCGATCCGCTGGTGATCGAGCGCGCGGAAGTGGTGCGCGGACCGGCGGCGCTGTTTTACGGCGGCAGCGCAGTCGGCGGCGTGGTCAATGTCATCGACAACCGCATCCCGCAGTCGGCCATCGATGGCGCGGGCGGACGCGCCGAGGCCCGTTTTGGCGGGGCCGAACGCGAAAAAGCGGGCGGTCTCGTGTTCGAGGCCGGCAACGGCAGCGTGGCGCTGCATGCCGATGCCTACTCGCGCGACACCGATGACCTGAAGATTCCCGGCTTTGCGCGTTCGGCGCGGCGGCGCGCCGCCGATCCGCAGGCGACGGAAGCCCGGGACATCCTGCCCAACAGCGCCGCGCGTTCCGATGGCGGCGCGCTCGGACTTTCGCACACCTGGGCCAACGGTTATGTCGGCATTTCGCGCGGCGACTTCAACACCAAATACGGCACGGTGGCGGAGCCGACGGTGAGCATCGACATGCAGAGCAGCCGCTGGGACATCGCCGGGGAAGTGCGCGAACTGGGCAATATTATTCAGGCGCTGAAGTTCAAGGCCGGCAAGACTGACTATGAGCACACCGAAATCGATGCCGGCGCGCCGGCCACGGTGTTCCGCAACAAGGGCAACGATGTGCATGTTGAGGCCACCCACGGCAGCCTCGGCCCGCTGCGGGGCGCGGTGGGGCTGCAGTTCACCGACTTCGATTTTTCGGCGCTCGGTACGGAGGCATTCGTGCCGTCGACCGGCACCAACGCGAAGTCGGGTTTCTTTTACGAGGAACTGCCGCTGGGCGCGCTGAAGCTGACCTTCGGCGGGCGCCACGAGCGTACCGAGGTGGGCAGCGCCGGCGGCGGGGCAGTGCCGTTTGGCGCCACCGCACCGCGCTTCGGTCCGGCGCAAACGCGAAGCTTCAGCGGCAACAGCGGCGCGCTAGGCGCGGTGTGGAGTTTCACGCCGGGGCTGGCGCTGGCGGTCAACGGCGCCTATACCGAGCGAGCGCCCACGTATTACGAGCTGTTTGCCAACGGGCCGCATGCCGCCACCGGCGTATATGAGGTCGGCAATGCCGCCTTCGGCAAGGAGAAATCGAAGGCGCTTGATGTCGCGCTGCGCCTGAAGTCCGGCAAGCATTCCGGCAGCATCGGCGTGTTCCGGAACCGTATCGACAATTTCATCACGCTGTTCAATACCGGCAACACCCGCGGCGCCGATGGCGAGCTCAATCCGCCGGATGCCGGGGATGAAACCTCGACGAACACCGGCGAGGAGATCCTGCCCGAGTTTGCCTATCGTGCGGTGCCGGCGCGTTTTCGCGGCGTCGAGGGCGAGGGCCGCTTCCGCGTGATGGAGCGCGGCGGCAAGCTGGACCTGCTGGCCAACGCAAGCTATGTCCGTGCCGATGACCAGAGTACGGGGCGCCCGTTGCCGCGCATCGCGCCGCTGCGTTACGGCGTCGGCGCGAATTACCGCCAGGACCGCCTCGGGGCAAGGATCGATGTGACCGTGGTCGAAGGCCAGGGGCGTGTCGCGGCCAACGAGCTGCCGACGGACGGTTATACGATGCTCAACGCCGCGTTGAGCTATCGCCTGCCGGCGGCGGGCATGCGGCTCGAAGCGTTCCTGCGCGGCATCAACCTGCTGGACGAAGAGGCGCGCAACCACGTCTCCTTCCTGAAGGACATTGCGCCAATGGGCGGGCGCAGCGCGCAACTGGGCCTGCGCGGGCAGTTCTGAGTGCGGGCGGCTGCGGCGGCCTGCGCCGCCGCGGCTGTTTGTGGCCCGGCCGCCGTTTCACCGATAATGCGCATCCTGGTTGTCAAGTTCCGGAATCCCATGCACGTCGCCGATTCACCGCAGCACCCGCCCCTGACCGCGCCGCCGCGCGCGCTGGCAGGCTGCCTGCTGGCGAGCGTTGCGCTGCATGGCCTGCTGCTGGCGCTGCCGGGTTGGCGGCAGGCTGCGCCGGAACCGGCGCCGAAGGCGCTCGACATCGTGTTGCTGCCTTCCGCCGAACCGGTACCGGTGCCGCCTGCCGCGCCACGGACCGTGCAGGAGCCTTCCGCGCAATCCCGTCCGGTGCCGCGCCAATCGCAGCGTTTGATCACCGTCGCACCGGTGCAGCAGCCGGCCCTGCGCGCGGATATTGCCGAGCCGCCGCTGATTGCCGTGACCGCGCCGCCGGCAGACGCGGATGCGCCACGGGAAGCGGCCGGCGCACCTGCAAACACCGCCGCGAAGCCGGCGGCCGAGCCCGTGCTGACGCCGCCCTCGTTCAGCGCGGCATACCTGCGCAATCCGCCGCCGCGTTATCCGCTGTCGGCGCGGCGCAGCGGTGAAGAAGGCACCGTGTTGCTGCGGGTGCGGGTGACGGCCGATGGCGCGGCGGCCCAGGTCGAACTCGACCGATCCAGCGGTTTTGCCTTGCTCGATGGCGCGGCGCTGGACGCGGTGCGCGGCTGGAAGTTCGTGCCGGCACGGCGCGGCAACCGGAACGTCGAGGACTGGGTGCGCGTGCCGGTGGTGTTCAGGCTCGAATCCTGACTCCGGCGCGGGGTTGAAACGCGCGTCCGGCATCCCCAGCTAAGCCGGGCATCCGGTTAAACTTCTCCCGTTCCCACCGGCTTCTGGATTTCCCATGACTGAACCCGTGTTTCACGGCACGACCATCCTTTCCGTGCGCCGCGGCAACCGCGTGGCGCTTGGCGGAGACGGCCAGGTCACGCTTGGCAACATTGTCGTCAAGGCGACCGCGCGCAAGATCCGCCGCCTGTACCAGGACCGCATCCTCGCCGGTTTTGCCGGCGGCACCGCGGATGCGTTCACGCTGTTCGAACGCTTCGAGGCCAAGCTCGACAAGCACCAGGGCAACCTGATGCGTTCCGCCGTCGAACTGGCCAAGGACTGGCGCACCGACCGCATGCTGCGCCGGCTGGAAGCCATGCTGTCGGTGGCGGATGCCGAACATTCGCTGGTGATCACCGGCAACGGCGACGTGCTGGAGCCCGAATACGGCATCGTCGCCATCGGCAGCGGCGGCGCCTACGCGCAATCCGCTGCGCGTGCGTTGCTTGAAAATACCGAACTTGCCCCCGCCGACATCGTCAAAAAGTCGCTGGCGATTGCCGGCGACCTGTGCATCTACACCAACCAGAACCACCTGATCGAAACGCTGGACTGACCCTGGCGGTTCGCGCCGCATCAACCGCGTTTCTATTCCAACATGACTCCAATGACTCCGCAGGAAATCGTCCACGAACTCGACAAGCACATCGTCGGGCAGAACGACGCCAAGCGTGCGGTGGCGATCGCGCTGCGCAACCGCTGGCGGCGGCAGCAGGTGCCGGAGCCGCTGCGCCAGGAAATCACGCCGAAGAACATCCTGATGATCGGGCCGACCGGCGTCGGCAAGACCGAGATCGCGCGCCGGCTGGCACGGCTGGCCAATGCGCCGTTCATCAAGGTCGAAGCCACCAAGTTCACCGAGGTCGGCTACGTCGGCCGCGATGTCGACACCATCATCCGCGACCTTGTGGATGCCGCGATCAAGGACGCGCGCACCGAGGCGATGCGCCGGGTGCGCCACCAGGCGCAGGACAGCGCGGAGGAACGCGTACTGGATGCGTTATTGACGCCGGCCCGCGATACCGCTTCCGACAACGAATCGGCGACGCGGCAGAAGTTCCGCAAGATGCTGCGCGAGGGTGCGCTCGATGACCGCGAAATCGAGATCGATGTCGCCGCCGCCCCGGCGCAGATGGAAATCCTCACCCCGCCGGGCATGGAGGACCTCACTTCACAGTTGCAGGGCATGTTCCAGAACCTCGGCGCCGGGCGGCGCAAGTCGCGCAAGCTGAAAATCGCCGAGGCAATGAAGCTGCTGGTGGACGAGGAAGCGGCGAAACGCGTCAACGACGAAGAGCTGAAGGCGGCCGCGGTGTCGAACGTCGAGCAGAACGGCATCGTGTTCATCGACGAGATCGACAAGGTGGCGACCCGTTCGGAGGTCTCCGGCGCCGATGTCTCGCGCCAGGGCGTGCAGCGCGACCTGCTGCCGCTGGTGGAGGGCACGACCGTGACCACCAAGTTCGGCATGATCCGCACCGATCACATCCTGTTCATCGCCAGCGGCGCCTTCCACCTGTCGAAGCCTTCGGATCTCATCCCCGAATTGCAGGGCCGGCTGCCGATCCGGGTCGAGCTGCAGAGCCTGACGGTGGAGGATTTCGAGCGCATCCTGACCGGGACCGATGCCTGCCTGACACGCCAGTATGAAGCGCTGCTGAAGACCGAGGATGTGGCGCTGCAGTTCGGGCCCGATGCCGTGCGCCGCATCGCCGAGATCGCCTGGCAGGTCAACGAGCGCACCGAGAACATCGGCGCGCGCCGCCTGCACACGGTGATGGAGCGCCTGCTGGAAGAGGTGTCCTTCGATGCCGGCCGCCATGCGCAGACCGTTGCCATCGATGCCGCCTATGTCGATGCGCGGCTGAAGAACCTTGCGCAAAGCGAGGACCTTGCGCGTTACGTGCTCTAGCCCTCCACGGGCCTGCGTTTGACGCCGCTCGCGGGCTGCGCGTAACATCGCGCCCATGCAACTTTTTGCGCAGCGCCGGATCATTTCGGGAATCGCCCTCGTGGCGTTCCTGTTCGGCGTCGCCTTTCCGGCACTGGCCGTTGCCCGCCAGGCGCTGGACCCGACTGCGTTTGCGACCATTTGCCGCGTCGATACCGGCGCTGCCGGTGAATCGGGGTCATCCGGCTCCTTCCAGTCCAAGCTGAAGTCCGCGCACTGCCTGATGTGCGCGGGTTCGGCGACGCCGCCTTCCGCCGCAACGGTCACGCCGGTGGTAGTTGCCGCTGTTGCTCAACTGATCGTAGTTCTGCCCGGCAGCCCCAGTGCTGCCCATGATCTGGCGGCTCTCCAGCCGCTGAATCCGCGCGCCCCGCCGCGCAGCTGATCCCCCCGTCGTTCCCTGTTTGGCTCACGTCCCGCGACGTGTGTCTGAGTCCATTGGCCTGTCCGGCGATGGATTTACATAAATAATTGTTTTTAAAGGATTAATTATTATGGGCTCCCATTTCAGCAAGTCCCTGCTGGCGGTTGTTGCGTTCACTGCCGCCATCGCGACCGCGCAGGCCCAGGAAGTCAGCATCAAGGACGCCTGGATCCGCGGCACCGTGCAGGGCCAGAGCGCCACCGGCGCCTTCATGGAACTCACCGGCAAGTCGAACGCGCGCCTGATCGGCGCTGCGAGCCCGGTCGCCAAGGTCGTGGAAGTGCACAACATGAAAGTCGAAAACGGCGTCATGAAAATGTTCCCTGTGGATGGTGTTGAGTTGCCCGCGGGCAAACCGGTGAAACTCGCGCCCGGCGGCTACCACGTGATGCTGATGGACCTGCAGAAGCCGCTCAACGCCGGCGACAAGGTGCCGCTGAAACTGACCTTTGAACTGGCCAACAAAAAGCGCGAAACCGTCGATTTGTCGGTCGAAGTGCGCGACATCAAAGGCCAGTCCGCACCACAGCGCCACCAGCACTGACCGGACTGCATCCGGTCAGTGCTGCGCGAGCAGTCAGCGCGACAGCCATACGGCTGCCGCACGCCATTCGTGCGTTCAGGGAGATCACATGCATTGCAGAATCGCAATCGCGGCGCTGTACGCGCTGTGCGGGGGCGCGTGGGCGCAAACCGCTCCGCCGGTGACGACGTTGCCGGAAGTTGTGGTAAAGGCGCCAAAAGACAGCAGCCCTTCATTGACCCAACCCGGCATTGATGACGCGCGCAGGAAGGCGGCACAGGTCCCGGGCGGCACTGATGTCATCGACGCCGGGAGTTACCTGAATGGCAGCGCGGTAACACCGGCTGATGCGCTGGCCTACTCGCCCGGGGTATTTGCCCAATCGCGCATCCCCGGGGCCGAGGAATCGCGGCTGTCTATCCGCGGTTCCGGCCTGCAGCGCACTTTCCACGGTCGCGGCCTGCGCGTGCTGCAGGATGGCGTGCCACTGAATCTGGCGGACGGTTCCTTTGACTTTCAGGCGATCGAGCCGATGGCTGCACGTTACATTGAGGTCTACCGCGGCGCCAATGCGCTGCAGTACGGTGCAGCAACCCTGGGTGGTGCGATCAATTATGTATCGCCGACCGGGTATGACGCGCCGCCGCTGCAGATCCGCGGTGAATTGGGCAGTTACGGTTATGTGCGCAGCCAGGCGAGTGCTGCCGGCGTCAGCGGAGATGCCGATTATTACGTATCACTGTCGCAGTTCGCGCAGCAGGGGTACCAGCAGCAGTCGGAGCAGGACAACCAGCGACTGTTCGCCAATGTCGGCCGCCGGCTCAGTGCAGAGCTGGAGACGCGGTTTTCATTTTTGTATGCGCTGACCGATTCCGAGCTGCCGGGCAATTTGACCAAGGCGGAGATCAACAGCAATCCGCGGCTGGCCAATCCTGTCAATGTGGCCGGGAATTACCATCGCGATTTCAGCCTGCTGCGCGTGGCCAACAAGACGACTTACGCCTGGGATCAACAGCGTATCGATTTCGGCGCTTACTACGCCTACAAGGCGCTGTGGCATCCGATATTCCAGGTCCTTGATGTCAATTCCAACGACTGCGGGTTTGACCTGCGCTATACAAACGATACCCCGCTGGCCGGTCGCAGGAACATCCTGACGCTCGGTTTCAGTCCGGCGCGTGGTACAGCGACTGATGACCGTTATGTGAATGTTGCGGGTACTGCGGGTGCGCGAACCGCACAAAGCGACCAGACCGCGGTGAACTTCGAGCTGTATGCCGAAAACCAGCATTACATGACTGACCGCTGGGTACTGGTGCTGGGTGTGCAAGCCGCGCAGTCGAGCCGCAAATACGAAGACAAATTCCTCACCGATGGCGTCAACAACAGTTTTGATGCGGATTATTCGCAGGTCAGCCCGAAACTCGGCGTGCGTTATGAAATCACGTCGGCGATTCAGGTCTACGGCAATCTCAGCCGCAGTTACGAACCGCCGAGTTTTGGCGAGCTGGCAGGCGGTCCGATGATCACCCAGGTGCGCAAACAGTCGGCCTCAACCTTGGAAATCGGCAGCCGAGGCCGCGTTCCCGACGGTGCATGGGATGTCACTTATTACCATGCGCGGGTCAAGGATGAACTGTTGTCTCTGAATTCGGCGACCGGCGCGCCGCTGGGCACCGTCAATGCGCCGGATACCCTGCATCAGGGCATCGAGCTCGGTCTCAGCGGCAAATTCTTCAAGGCAATCGAGACACGTGCCGCGTATTTCTGGAATGACTTCCGTTTCGATGACCATCCGGTCTACGGCAACAACGACCTGCCGGGATTGCCGAAGCAGTTCCTGCGGGCCGAATTGCTGTACAGGACTGGCAGCTTTTATGCGGGCCCGAACGTCGAATGGTCGCCGCAGGATTATGCGGTGGACATGGCCAACAGCTGGTACGCCGATGACTACGCGGTGCTTGGCTTCAAGATCGGCCAGCGCATGAGCAAGGGAGTTTCGTGGTTTGTCGACGGCCGCAATCTCACCGACCGGCGTTATGCAGCGACCACCGGGGTGGTCGCCAATGCCGGCGGTGTTGACAGCCGGCAGTTCAATCCCGGGCTGGGGCGCAGTGTGTTCGCCGGACTGGAGTGGAAACAATGAGTTCAAACCTGCAGAACGTCATCAACATGTCCGCGACAGTGTGCCTGATCCTGTTCGCTGCAAAGGATGTCCATGCGCATGTCGTGCTGGAACAGAAAGCGGCGACAGCAGGCAGTTATTACAGGGCGGCTTTCATGGTCGGACATGGTTGTAATGGTTCGCCGACCACCGGCATCGACATCGAGATGCCGGAACCCATGGCGGTGGTCAAGCCGATGCCGAAGCCGGGCTGGGAACTGTCGGTCACGACGGCCGTTCTGGCCAAACCGCTGTGGCTGCGTGGCAAACCCGTGAACAATGCGGTGAGCCGCGTCGCCTGGAGCGGCGGGTTGTTGGCGGATGGCCACTACGACGAGTTCGTGATACTGCTGCAATTGCCGGTACGTGCCGGGCCCTTGTATTTCAGGGTGGCCCAGATTTGCGAAACCGGGCGCAACGACTGGGTGGAGATTCCGGAGACGGGACAGAAGCTGCGGCTGAAAATGCCTGCTGCGGTGCTGGACGTGGTGCCGGCTACGCAGCACCATCACCACTGATCGCAATCAGCGGTTGACGAGTACCGGTTTTGTACCCAGCGCCTGCGCCGCGCGCTCGGCTGCTTCGCGGGCAGCGGCCTCGCTGGGGTAGGGGCCGGCCTGTACACGGAATATTCCATCGTTGTTGTGTACGCGCAGCGTTCCCGCCAGCCAGTCTGCCTGCGCCTGCAGCCGGGCAAGATAGCTTTCGGCGTTGGCCTGCACGCCGAAAGCGCCGAACTGCAGGTAGCTGCCGGCTGCCGGCACTGCTGCTGTGGTGGCGGGCGCCGGTGTGGCTGCAGGCGCGGTTGCGGCGGCATGGACCGGCGGCAGTGGCACGCTTTCCAGCGCGGGTTCCGCCAGCGGGCGGACGGTTGCGCCCGGCGCCGCTGCCGGCACCGGGCGGCCCGGAATGATGCTTTCGACTTCGACCATGCCGCTGCCGTTGCCGATGATGCCGAGCCTGTGCGCGGCGGTGTATGACAGGTCGATCAGGCGGTCGCCGATGAAGGGGCCGCGGTCGTTGACGCGCACCACCACCGATTTGCCGTTGCTGACATTGGTCACCCGCACGTAGCTGGGGATCGGCAGCACGGTGTGTGCCGCGGTCATCGCGTACATGTCGTAGGGCTCGCCGGAAGATGTCGGCTTGCCGTGGTAGCGGCGGCCGTACCAGGTGGCGATGCCGCGCGCCCTGTACGGCTCGACCCGGGTCATCGGCGTGTAACTGCGCCCCATCACCACATAGGGGCGCTGCGTGCCGCGATGCAGGGGCTCGGTTTTCGGCACTGCATCGGGAATCGCGTCGAGATTGGCCGGCGCATCGGCGCCGGGCCCGTCATCCAGATAGTAGCCGCCGCCGCGCGGCGTGGATGACGGCCCGGCGGAACCGGCGGGGCTGCCGCCCTGACGCGGAGCGCTGCCGCAGGCGGCCAGCGTGCACGCGATCAGGAGGGCTGCCGGCAGGCGGAGTGAACGGCTCATGTCTGCACCAGTTTCTTGTGGGTGTTGATGCTCATCAGGATGCCAAAACCGAGACAGATGGATACCAGCGAAGTTCCGCCGTAGCTGATCAGCGGCAGCGGCACGCCGACCACGGGCAGGATGCCGGAGACCATGCCCATGTTGACGAAGGCGTAGGTGAAGAAGGTCATCGTGATCGAGCCGGCAAGCAGGCGGGCGAACAGCGTCGGCGCGTTGGCGGTGATCATCATGGCGCGGGCGATCACGAACAGGAACAGCAGCAGCAGCACGGCGTTGCCGAGCAGGCCGAATTCCTCGGCATAGACTGCGAAGATGAAGTCGGTGGTGCGTTCCGGGATGAAATCGAGGTGGGTCTGGGTGCCGTTCATCCAGCCCTTGCCGAGTACGCCGCCCGAGCCCACGGCGATGGTCGACTGGATGGTGTGGTAGCCGCTGCCCAGCGGGTCGGCGGTGGGGTCGATCAGGGTCAGCACGCGCTGGCGCTGGTAGTCGTGCAGCGCGGACCAGGCGAAAGGCAGGCTGGCCAGCGCCGTGACGCCGAGGGTGATGATCACCCGCCAGGGCAGGCCCGCGAGGAAAATCAGGTAGCCGCCGCTGGCGCTGATCAGCAGCGCGGTGCCGAGGTCGGGCTGGCGCAGGATCAGTGCCGCCGGGAACGCCAGCATCAGCGCGGCCACCGCATAGTTGCGCAGCCGCAGCGAGGCTTCGTTGCGGTTGAAATACCAGGCGAGCGCCAGCGGCAGAGCGATTTTCATCAGCTCCGAAGGCTGGATTCGGGTGATGCCGATGTTGAGCCAGCGCCGCGCGCCGTTGACGATTTCCCCGAACAGCGCGACCCCGACCAGCAGGACGCAGCCGAGCAGGAACACCGGCAGCGCGAGGCGCTGCAGCACATGCGGCGGGATGTTGGCAAAAAGCCACATCACGCCGAGCGCGATCAGCATGTTGACGAGCTGTCCGGAGGTCCGGGTGAAGTTGACGTTCGAGGCGCTGAGCAGTACCAGCAGCCCGGTGAACATCATCAGCAGGATCGCCGAGAGCAGCACGCCGTCGATGTGGCGGGTCAGGAACAGCATCAGGCGCCGCAATACCGGATGCATCAGTCCTCCTCCGTCGGTGCGGGCTGGTTGGGCACCTTGCCCAGCAGGTAGTAGTCGATCACCTGGCGCGCGACAGGTGCCGCGGCGCGGGCGCCGAAGCCGGAGTTCTCGGCGATCACCGCAAGCGCGATCTTCGGCTGTTCCGCCGGCGCGAAGGCGATGAACCAGGCATGGTCGCGATGGCGCTCGGAGACCCGGCTTTCGACGTATTTTTCGCCCTGCTTGATCGCGATGACCTGCGCGGTGCCGGTCTTGCCGCCGGCCACATAGGGCGCTCCGGCGAAGGCGCGCGCGCCGGTGCCTTCCTTGTTGACTCCGACCATCGCGTCCTTGACGACTTTCAGGTGCTCGGGCCGGAGTTCAAGGTTGCGCAGGGGGACGGGTTCCACCGGGGTCTTCTCCCGGGTGCGGATGTCCTCGACGTAATTGACGATGTGCGGCCGGAACATCACGCCGTCATTGGCGAGCGTGGCGGTGGCCGAGGCGAGCTGCAACGGCGTGTAACTGTTGTAGCCCTGGCCGATGCCGATGCTGATGGTCTCGCCCGGGTACCAGCGCTGCTTGAAACGGCGCATTTTCCATTCCGTCGAGGGCAGCACGCCGGCGGCTTCCCCGGTGATGTCGATGCCGGTACGGCTGCCGAAGCCGAATTTCTCCATGAAGCGCGCGATCGGATCGATGCCGAGCTCGTTGGCAAGTGTGTAGTAGTAGACGTCGGAGGAGACGACGATCGAGCGGTGCATGTCGACGGCGCCCAGCGGCACCGGCCGGCCGTCACGGAAGCGGTGGCCGCCAAACATGAAATAGCCGGGGTCGCTGATGACCTGCTGCGGCGCGCGCTTGCCGTAGAACAGCGCGGCCAGCGCCATGAACGGCTTGAAGGTCGAACCCGGCGGATAGGTGCCGGCGGCGGCCCGGTTGAGCAGTGGCTTGTCGATGGAACCGTTCAGCTCCGCCCAGCTCTGCGGATCAATGCCGTCGACGAACAGGTTGGGGTCGAACCCCGGTTTGCTGACGAAGGCGAGCACACCACCGGTTGCGGGGTCGATCGCGACCAGCGCGCCGCGGCGGTCGCCGAAGGCGTTGTAGGCGATTTCCTGCAGTTTTGCGTCGAGGTTGAGCACCAGGTTGTTGCCCGACACCGGCGGCGTGCGCGACAGGGTGCGCACCGCGCGCCCGCCGGAATCGACCTCGACTTCCTCGACGCCGGTGGTGCCGTGCAGGTATTTTTCGTAGCTCTGCTCGAGCCCGGTCTTGCCGATGTAGTCGCTGCCCCGGTAGTTGGCGAGCCGGTTGTCCTTTTCCAGCTGGTCGACTTCGCGCTGGTTGATGCGGCCGATGTGGCCGACCACGTGCGAGAAGATCTCGCCCTGGGGATACTGGCGGAACAGCCGCGCCTTGGCCTCGACGCCGGGGAAGCGGTAGCGCTGCGCAGCGAAGCGCGAGATTTCCTCGTCGCTGAGGCGGGTGCGGATGGGCAGGCTCTCGAAGCGCTTGCTTTCCTCCATCAGCTTGCGGAAGCGACGGCGGTCACGCGGCGTGATGTCGATGATCGTCGCCAGCTCGTCGATGGTGGCGTCGAGATCATCGACCTTGCTCGGCGTGATTTCCAGCGTGTAGGCGGAATAATTGTGGGCGAGCTGCACGCCGTTGCGGTCGACGATGATGCCGCGGTGCGGCGCGATCGGCAGTACTGAAATCCGGTTGGCTTCGGCCAGCGTGCTGTAATGCCCGTGCTGGACCACCTGCAGGTAGAAAAAGCGCAGGAACAGGATGCCGAACAGCGCCAGCACGAAGATGCCGAGCAGGGCGAGCCGCCCGCGAAAACGCTGCAGCTCGCGCTCTGAGTCGCGGATTTCGATGCCGGGATTGATCGACAGATCAGACACGGTCCGGATCGGGGCGCGGGCGCTGCGGCAGTTTCAGCAGGTGGCTCAGCGGGGGCCACAGCGCGGCGCCGGTCAGGCTGCCGAGGAAATAGGCGTAACCCGGGAAATCGGCGCCGGACAGCGCGCGCACCAGCAGCACCACGAGGTCGGTGAACAGCAGCAGCGGGATCACGTGCAGGATCTGCGGCGCCATCGCGAAACGCTGCACACGGCGGTGCAGCGCCATGCCGGCATAGGCGAGGATGATGTAGGCCAGCGCATGCTGGCCGAACAGGCTGCCGTCGGCGATGTCCATCATCAGCCCCAGCAGCCAGGCGGCGAGGAAGCCGATCTTGCGCGGCTCGTGGATGCACCAGTAGAGCACGAGCAGTGCGACGAAATCCGGGGCAAGCCAGGCCGTCCAGCCGGACCACGGCAGCAGGTTGGCGAGCAGGGCGGCGACCAGCGTGACGACGATGAAGCCCGGGCGTACCGGCAGCAGCAGTTCCTGTGGAGTCATCGAGGGCCCGGCCATCAGGATTTCTTCCTTTTTTTCTTCGGAGCGGGCTCATCCGTTTCTTCGGGGCGCCCGGGGGCGGCAGGCATCGGGCCGAGCACCAGCACCTGGGCGTGGGTGTGCACGCCGGCCAGCGGCTTGCAGGTGATGCTGGCAAACAGGTATGCGGTGTTGCGTTCGACGTGGGTCACTTCCGCAACCGGCACGCCGGGCGGGTAAATGCCGTCGATGCCCGAGGTCACCAGCTGGTCGCCGGTCTGGAAATCGGCGGCGAGCGGGATGAAGCGCAGCTCCAGCCGGCCCTCGTCGCCGGTGCCGGCCAGCACCGCGCGCAGCCCCGTGCGCACATTCATCACCGGGACCAGGTGTCCCTTGTCGGTGATCAGCGTGACTTCGGACAGCCAGGGGTAGACGCGGGTCACCTGCCCGATGACGCCGACGTGGTCGACCACCGGGCGTCCGGCTTCGATGCCGCGCTGCTGGCCCTGGTCGATCATCACCTTGCGCGCGAACGGGTCGCGCGCCGCGTAGAGGATCTCTGCCGCGGTTGCCGGCATGCTGACACGCTCACGCGCGGCAAGCAGTCCGCGCAGGTGGGCATTTTCCAGCTGCAGGGCGCGCGTCACCTGTGCCTCGCGGGCGAGTTCGAGGTTTTTTGCGGTCAGCGCTTCGTTGTCGCTGCGCAGCGAAGCATGGGTGGTGAAGAAGTCGGCGATGCGTCCGCCGATGGCCGCCGGCGCCGCGGCCAGCCGCTGCAGCGGGTACACCACCACTGCGGCAACCTGGCGCAGCGTGGTGAGGTAGTTGAAGCGCGCATCCGCGATCAGCAGCACCACGGTCAGCAGCGAGAACATCATCAGCCGGGCCAGCGGTGTCGGCCCGGTGCGGAACAGCGGCGGCGGGGTGTGTTCCATGAATCGTCAGTCGGCGGCCGGAAATGCAGCCGGCCCGCATTCGCCGCCGGTGAGGGCCTGGGAGCGAAGGCGGGCCGGGGAAAAGGGCATCAGTCGTTGGCGAAGATGCTGCCGAGGTGTTCCAGTTTTTCCAGCGCCTTGCCCGAACCGCGCACGACGCAGGTCAGCGGGTCTTCGGCGATGATCACCGGCAGGCCGGTCTCCTCCATCAGCAGGCGGTCGATGTCGCGCAATAGCGCGCCGCCGCCGGTGAGCACCATGCCCTTCTCGGCGATGTCCGCGGCGAGTTCCGGCGGGGTTTGCTCCAGCGCCGATTTCACCGCGGAGACGATGCTGTTCAGCGGATCAGTCAGCGCCTCGAGGATTTCGTTGCTCGAGATCGTGAAGCTGCGCGGGATGCCCTCGGCAAGGTTGCGACCCTTGACTTCCTTCTCGCGCACTTCGGAGCCGGGGAAGGCGGAGCCGATTTCCTTCTTGATCTGTTCGGCGGTGGTTTCACCGATCAGCATGCCGTAGTTGCGGCGGATGTAGTTGATGATCGCCTCGTCGAACTTGTCGCCGCCGACGCGTACCGAACCTTTGTAAACCAGGCCGCCCAGCGCGATGACGCCCACTTCGGTGGTGCCGCCGCCGATGTCGACCACCATCGAGCCGGTGGCTTCGCCGACCGGCAGGTCGGCACCGATCGCCGCGGCCATCGGTTCTTCAATGAGGTAGACGCGCGAAGCGCCGGCGCCGATCGCCGCGTCGCGGATCGCACGGCGTTCGACCTGCGTCGAGCCGCAGGGCACGCAGATGATGATGCGCGGGGAAGGCGAGAAGAACTTGCTCCGGTGCACGCGCTTGATGAACTGCTTGATCATCTGCTCGGTGATGATGAAGTCGGCAATCACGCCGTCTTTCATCGGCCGGATCGCAGTGATGTTGCCGGGCGTGCGGCCGAGCATCTGCTTGGCGGCGAGACCGACTTCCTGGATCACCTTTTTGCCGTTGGGACCGCCTTCCTGGCGGATGGCGACGACCGATGGTTCATCGAGCACGATGCCCTTGCCGCGGACGTAAATCAGGGTGTTTGCCGTGCCGAGATCAATGGCGAGATCGTCGTTAAAGTAACCACTGAGGAAACCGAACATAAAGCCTTTCGTATCAACGGATTTTGCTGCCTCGCAGGGCCCCGGTATGATACCCTACGCAGCCTCGGTTTTTAACGGTTTTTTGACCGGTTTTCATCCTCTCATGGCCCTCACCCTCGATGACGTGCGGCGCGCGGCGCACCTGGCGCGGATCGCGATTGACGATGCCGAAGCGGAAGCCACGCTGACGCAGCTGACGCGTGTGTTCGGCCTGATCGGGGAGATGCAGGCGGTCGATGTCTCCGGCATCGAGCCGATGGCGCATGCGCAGGATCTGATGCTGCAATTGCGCGCCGACGTGGTGACCGAAGGCGACCAGCGGTCGCTGTTCCAGTCGGTCGCGCCGGAAGTCGAAGCCGGGTTGTATCTGGTGCCCAGGGTCATCGAATAACCGGAGCCGGGCCTGTTGCCGCAGGCCGACAGTCGCAATGTCCAACGCCACACTCAAAGAACTGTCCGCACAGCTGGCCGCCAAGGCTTGCTCGAGTGCCGAACTCTCGCAAGAATTTATTAATAAAATCAATTATTTAAATAAATCCTTGGGCTGCTATGTCAGCCTGGACGCCGAGCGCACGCTGGCCCAGGCGCGGGCGGCGGATGCGCTGCGGGCGGCAGGCCGGGCCGGGCCGCTGACCGGGGTGCCGCTGGCGCACAAGGATATTTTCTGCGCCAAGGGCTGGTTGACCACCTGCGGGTCGAAAATGCTCGCCAATTTTGTTGCCCCGTACGATGCCCATGTGGTCGCGCGCTGCGATGCCGCAGGCATGGTGACGCTGGGCAAGACCAACATGGACGAGTTCGCGATGGGCTCGTCCAACGAGACTTCGCATTTCGGCGCAGTGCGCAATCCCTGGGACCGTGAACGGGTACCGGGCGGCAGCTCCGGCGGATCGGCGGCGGCGGTGGCCGCGCGGCTGACCCCTGCGGCGACCGGGACCGACACCGGCGGATCGATCCGCCAGCCGGCTGCGCTGAACGGAATCTGCGGACTGAAGCCGACCTACGGGCTGGTGTCGCGCTACGGCATGATCGCATTCGCCTCCAGCCTCGACCAGGCCGGGCCAATGGCGCGCACCGCGGAAGACCTCGGCCTGCTGCTCAACGTGATGGCCGGGCACGATCCCCGCGACTCGACCAGCCTCGCGCGGCCGGCCGAGGATTACACCCGTGACCTGGAAAAACCGCTCAAGGGGCTTCGCGTTGGCCTGCCAAAGGAGTTTTTTGCTGCGGGCATGTCTGCGGATGTGCGCAAGGCAGTCGAGACCGCGGTCGCCGAATACCGGAAGCTTGGCGCCACAGTCGTCGACATCAGCCTGCCCAACATGGGCCTGTCGGTCCCTGTGTATTACGTACTCGCGCCGGCGGAAGCCTCGAGCAACCTGTCGCGTTTCGATGGCGTGCGTTACGGCCATCGCGCGGCGGAATATTCCGACCTGCTCGACATGTACAAGCGCAGCCGCGCGGAAGGTTTCGGCGCCGAGGTCAAGCGCCGCATCCTGATCGGCACCTACGTGCTGTCGCACGGCTATTACGATGCCTATTACATCCGCGCTCAGAAACTGCGCAGGCTGATCGCACAGGATTTCACCGCGGCATTCCGGGAGTGCGACATGATCATGGGGCCGACCAGCCCGACCACCGCATTCAGGCTGGGCGAAAAGAGCGGCGACCCGGTGCAGATGTACCTGTCCGACATCTACACCATCGCCGTCAATCTTGCCGGCCTGCCGGGCATGTCGATCCCCTGCGGCTTCGACGGCGCCGGCCTGCCGGTCGGACTGCAGATCATCGGCAACTATTTCGACGAAGCGCGCATGCTCAACGTGGCGCACCAGTACCAGCTGGCGACGGACTGGCATCAGCGTGCGCCTGCGGGCATTGGCGGATGAAAAACATGCACCGCCAAGACGCCAAGAACGCCAAGGAAAAACAAGACCTGGCTTTGCAAGTGCATACGGCAAACATATGGTCGGAGCATGCACCAACAATTAAGCAATTTTCAGCTGTTGATCTTTTTGGCGCTCTTGGCGTCTTGGCGGTAAAAAAGGTTTTTCCATGAAATGGGAAGTGGTCATCGGCCTGGAAACCCACGCCCAGCTGTCGACGGTGTCGAAGATATTCTCCGGCGCCCCGACGGCGTTCGGCGCCGAACCCAACACCCAGGCCTGCGGTGTCGACATCGCCTTGCCCGGCGTGCTGCCGGTGCTCAATGCCGGCGCGGTCGAGCGTGCGATCCGTTTCGGCCTTGCCGTCGGCGCGACCATCAACTCGCCGTCGATTTTCGCGCGCAAGAATTATTTCTACCCGGACCTGCCCAAGGGTTACCAGATCAGCCAGTACGAGCGGCCGATCGTCGAGGGCGGGACCATCACCATCCAGGTCGGCGACGCCGAGAAGGTCGTGCGCCTGACCCGCGCCCATCTGGAAGAGGATGCCGGCAAGTCGCTGCACGAGGATTTTCACGGGCGCACCGGCATTGACCTCAACCGCGCCGGCACGCCGCTGCTGGAAATCGTGTCCGAGCCCGACATGCGTTCGGCGACGGAGGCGGTGGCCTACGCGAAGGCGCTGCACACGCTGGTGCGCTGGATCGGCGTCTGCGACGGCAACATGCAGGAAGGCTCTTTCCGCTGCGATGCCAACGTGTCGGTGCGGCCGGCCGGATCCGACAAATTCGGAACGCGCCGCGAGATCAAGAACCTGAACAGTTTCCGTTTCCTGCAGCAGGCGATCGAATACGAGGTGCACTGGCAGATCAACGAGCTGGAGGACGGCCGCGCGATCCAGCAGGCGACCGTGCTGTTCGATGCCGATACCGGCGAGACGCGGATGATGCGCACCAAGGAAGATGCGCACGATTACCGCTATTTTCCGGATCCCGACCTGCTGCCGCTGGAGGTGACGCCGGAGCGTCTCGAGGCGGTGCGTGCCGCGATGCCCCCGCTGCCGCAGGCGCGCCGTGAACAATTCTGCAGCAATTACGGCCTCACGCCCTACGATGCCGGCCTGCTGACGGCGAGCCGGGAACTGGCCGATTATTTCGAGGCGATGGTCTCGGGGGCAGATGCGAAAACCGGAAAACTGTGCGCGAACTGGGTCAACGGCGCGCTCAGCGCCCGGTTGAACGAGGAAGCACTCGATATTGCGCAGAGCCGCGTTTCAGCGGCGCAACTGCGCGGCCTGGTGGACCGGATCGGCGATGGCACGATTTCGGGAAAGATCGCCAAGGATGTTTTTGATGCGATGTGGGCCGGCGAGGGGGATGCCGATGCCATCATTGCGGCGAAGGGCCTGAAACAGATCTCCGACGGCGGGGAAATCGAGAAAATCGTCGATCAGGTGCTTGCCGCGAACGCCCAGCAGGTGGCCGACTTCAGGGCCGGCAAGGAGAAGGCGTTCAACTCGCTGGTGGGCCAGGTGATGAAAGCCAGCCGCGGCAAGGCCAATCCGCAGCAGGTCAACGACATCCTTCGGCGCAAGCTGGCGGGCTGAGCCCGCTTTCCGCCTTCGGCTATTTTTTCGGCGCGGGCGCAGCCGCTCCGGCTGACGGCCCGCCCTTGAGTTCAAGGTAGCGCGCCTTCTGCTCGCCGTAACGGCGGGTGATGTCCTGCTTGTCCTTTTCCTTTTCGGCGATGCGCGCTTCGTTTCGCTTTTTCTCGTCGGCGGTGCGCGCAAGCTCGTCGGCGACCCTCGGCGGCACCGGCTTGCCCGACTTGCTGAATTCCTCGTGCCGCTTGAGCGCGCTGGCATAGGCGTCCTCTGCCTTTTTCTGCGAGGCCTTCAGCTGCACGATCTGCAATTCGACCACCTGCAGTTCACGATCCCGCCGCTGGTCGATTTCCTTTTCGGAGGTGTAGGTGTTGATCAGCGCCGAGTCCTGGCGGCGCTGCTCGGCCAGCCTGCGGTCCTCCTCGACTTTCTGCGCAGCCTTTTTCTGCGCCTCCTCCTTCAGTCTTGCCGCTTCCTGCGCCGATACGCTGGTGCCACGGGTGATGCCCTGGTTATCCAGGATTTTTGATTCGTTCTGCTGGAATTCCGGCGGCACCCGGTCGCCGCAACCGACAACCTTGCCGCTCTTGTCTTTCCAGCAGACGATTTTCTGCGCCTGTGCTGCCGGCGCGAGCGCCAGCAGCAGGGGGAGCAGCGCGGCGGAGGCCCATGCCCCCGCCGCGATCCTGATCGTTGCCCGTTCAGTCATGATGCACTCCATACTGTTTGCGATAGGCGGCGACCGCAGCCAGTTGCGCGGCCATGCCTTTTTCCGTTTCAAGGAATCCGACCAGATCGTCCAGGGTCGCGATGCTGACCACGGGGATTCCGTATAGCTGTCCGACTTCCTGCGTGGCCGACAGTTCCCCGGTTCCGCGCTCCATGCGGTCAAGCGCGATCAGCACGCCTGCCGGGGTGGCGCCTGCCGCGCGGATCAGGTTGACGGACTCCCGCACCGAGGTCCCGGCGGAGATGACGTCGTCCACGATCAATGCACGGCCGGCAAGCGGGGCGCCGACAACGCTGCCGCCTTCGCCGTGATCCTTGGCTTCCTTGCGGTTGTAGCTGAACGCGGTGTTGCGTCCCTGTTCGGCGAGCGCGATGGCCACCGCCGCCACCAGCGGAATTCCCTTGTAGGCCGGGCCGAACAGCATGTCGAAGGGCACACCCGCTGCTGAAATCGCTTTCGCGTAAAATCGGGCAAGCTGGTGCAGCGAACGGCCGTCGCAGAACAGCCCGGCATTGAAGAAATACGGCGAAAGACGCCCGGCCTTGGTCTTGAACTCCCCGAACAGAAGGACCCGGGTGTCTATCGCAAAGCGGATGAATGCGTGTCGAAAGCTGTCAGCCATGGCTGGGTATGCGGCCTGTCATCTTGCGGCGCCACGGGAACCGTTGCGGACGAGGATGGATCACGGATTGCTGCCGGATTGTAAACAGTGAAAATTATAACCCTGAATCTCAACGGCATTCGTTCCGCGGCCCGCAAGGGGTTTCTCGAATGGCTGCCGAAACAGCGCGCCGACGTGGTCTGCGTCCAGGAAATCAAGGCGCAGGCGGCGGACATGACCGAGGAACTGCTGGCCCCGGCGGGGTATCGGGGACATTTCCATTACGCCGAAAAGAAGGGCTACAGCGGGGTCGGCATCTACGCGAAAACCGCGCCCGACCGGGTTGCCGCGGGCTTCGGCGTCGCCGAGTTTGATGCCGAAGGGCGCTATCTGCGCGCCGATTTCGGCGCGCTCACGGTGGTTTCGCTGTACCTGCCCTCGGGGTCAAGCGGCGAGCACCGCCAGGCCTCCAAGTTCCGCTTTTTGGATGCGTTCCATCCCCACATGAAGCGCCTGCGCAAGGCGGGCCGCGAAGTCGTGCTGTGCGGCGACTGGAACATCGCCCACCGTGAAATGGACCTGAAGAACTGGAAGGGCAACCGGAAAAACTCGGGTTTCCTGCCGGAGGAACGTGCCTGGATGACGCAGATCTTCGATGAGCTCGGCTGGGTCGACGTCTACCGCCGCCTGCATCCGGAAGCCACCGATGAGTCCTACACCTGGTGGTCGAACCGGGGGCAGGCCTGGGCCAAAAACGTCGGCTGGCGGATCGATTACCAGATTGCCACTCCGGGTCTGGCCGAGACGGCGAGGCGCGCGGCGATTTTCAAGGACGAGCGTTTTTCCGACCACGCGCCGCTGACCATCGAGTATTCCGGGAAGCTGGCTTGAAGGCACCGTCGCGATCCTGGCGCGACACGCTGCTTGCGGTGTTCAGCGGTCGCATGCTGGTGGCGCTGCTGATGGGCTTTGCCTCTGGACTGCCGCTGCTGCTGACCGGCTCGGTACTGCAGGCCTGGCTGAAGGACGGCGGCGTGGATCTGGCCAGCATAGGTCTGTTCGCGCTGGCCGGACTGCCTTACACCATGAAATTCCTGTGGGCGCCGCTGTTTGACCGCTATGCGCTGCCGCTGGGCCGGAGGCGCGGCTGGCTGGCACTGGTCCAGCTTGCCGCCGCCGGCGCGCTGCTGCTGCTGAGCATGGCGCAACCGGCCGCCGGCCATCTGTGGCTGGTGACACTGGCCAGCCTGCTGGTGGCATTTTTCTCGGCCTCCCAGGATATTGTCGTCGATGCATACCGTCGCGAAAGCCTGTCCGAAGCTGAGCTGGGACTGGGTTCCGCGCTGTATGTGAACGGCTATCGTGTCGGCATGCTGCTCGCCGGCGGCGGTGGCCTGATTCTCGCCGACTGGATGTCCTTCGAGGCGATGTACCGGCTGATGGCGTCATGCATGGCGGCCTGCGTGGTGGTGACGCTGCTCGCGCCGGAACCGTCGCTGCCCGAGGGCCGGCCGCGCAGCCTGCGCGAGGCCGTGGTGCTGCCGTTCCGTGATTACTTCGCACGCGACGGCGCATGGCTGATCCTCGCGTTCATCCTGCTCTACAAGCTCGGCGATACCATGGCCTCGGCGATGACCACGCCGTTTTACCTTGATCTCGGCTACAGCAAGACCGAGATCGGCGCGGTGGTGAAACTGTTCGGATTCTGGGCCACGATCGCGGGCGGCACGCTCGGCGGGATCTGGATCCTGCGCGCCGGCATGCACCGCGCACTGTGGCTGTTCGGATTCGGCCAGATGGTCTCCACCTTCGGGTTCGTGGTACTGGCGCAGCTGCCGCCCAACGAGGCGGCACTGGCCGCCGTGGTCGCCGTCGAAAATCTGACGGCGGGCATGGGCACCGCGGCGTTTGTCGGGTTCATGGCTGCGTTGACGGACCGGCGATTCACCGCCACCCAGTATGCGCTGCTGTCGAGCCTGATGGGCGTGCCGCGGGTGCTGCTGTCGGCGCCGACCGGCTGGCTGGCGCAGACCATGGGCTGGTCCGGATTTTTCCTGATGTGCGCGCTGCTCGCGATCCCCGGCCTGCTGCTGCTGCGCTGGGTCACGCGTCTGGCCGCGACGCCTCAGCCGCCGAACTGATAGACAGCGAGTTCGCCGAGCAGATTCGGCAGCGCAGTGACGGGCCGGCCGCCGGTCAGCAGGGTGCGGGCGACGATGCGGATGCCCCGTTCATCGCAGAATTTCTCGAAGTCGGCCACCGTGCACAGGTGGATGTTGGGCGTGTCGAACCACTCAAACGGCAGGTTGGCCGAAACCGGCATCCGTCCGCCCAGCACATGCAGGCGGTTTTTCCAGTAGCCGAAATTGGGGAAGGTGACGATGCCGCTGCGGCCGACCCGGAGCATCTCGCGCACGATACGCTCGGTGTTGCGCATGGCCTGCAGCGTCTGCGACAGGATCACGAAGTCGAAGGTGCCATCGTCGAAATCCGACAGTCCGCGCTCGAGATCGCTCTGGATGACGAACACGCCGTTTTTCACGCATTCCAGCACGTTGCCGTCATCGATTTCGACGCCGTAGCCGGTCACGCCGCGGGTCTGCTGCAGGTATTTGAGCAGCGTGCCGTCGCCGCAGCCCAGGTCCAGCACGCGCGCACCCTCCGGGATCCATGCCGCAATCGCGGCAAAATCCGGCCGCTGGCCGCCGCGTGTGCTGTTCATGATGCGAGTTCCCCGTGGACGCGTTCGAAATAGGCCGCGACCAGCCGGTGGTAACGGGGATCGTCGAGCAGGAAGGCGTCGTGGCCGTGCGGGGCATCGATCTCGGCATAAGTGACCGGCGCGCGGTTCTTGATCAGCGCGTGGACGATCTCACGAGAGCGTTCCGGCGAGAAGCGCCAGTCGGTGGTGAATGACACCACCAGCATGCCTGCCGAAACCTGCTGCAGCGCCTTGGAGAGGTCGCCGCCGTGCTCGAAGGCGGGATCAAAATAATCCAGTGCCTTGGTGATGCGCAGATAGGTGTTGGCGTCGAAATAGTCCGCGAACTTGTTGCCCTGGTGGCGCAGGTAGGACTCGATCTGGAACTCGGTGTCGAAGGTGTAGCCGAGACGGCCGTGTTTGAGCTGGCGGCCGAACTTGCTGGCCATCTCGTCGTCGGACAGGTAGGTGATGTGGCCGACCATGCGCGCGACGCGCAGGCCGCGCTTCGGCGCGGTGTCGAGGGCGCGGTAGTTGCCGCCGTTGAAATCCGGGTCGGTGATGATGGCCTGGCGCGCGACTTCGTTGAAGGCGATGTTCTGGGCGGAGAGGTTCGGGGCGCAGGCGATGACCACGCTGTGGCGCAGGCGCTGCGGATAGCGCGCCGCCCAGGCCAGCGCCTGCATCGCACCGAGGCTGCCGCCCATCACCGCGGCGAAGCGGGTGATGCCCAGGTGGTCGGCCAGGCACGCCTGCGCATCGACCCAGTCTTCGACCGTGACGACCGGAAAATCGCCGCCCCAGATCCTGCCCGTGTCCGGATTGATGCTGAGCGGTCCGGTCGAGCCGTGGCATCCGCCGATGTTGTTGACGCCGATGACGAAGAATCGCCGGGTATCGAGGGGTTTGCCCGGCCCGATCATGTTGTCCCACCAGCCGACATTGGAGGGGTCATCGGCGTAGTGGCCCGCGACATGATGCGAGGCGTTCAGCGCATGGCAGACCAGCACCGCATTCGATCGTTCGTCGTTGAGCGTGCCGTAGGTCTCGTAGGCGAGCTCATAGTCATGCAGGGCCGTGCCGCAGCGCAGCGGCAGGGGGCCCGCGAAGCGGGCGACCTGCGGCGTCACCACGCCGACCGACCTGTCCGGATCCTGGATTTTGTGTGCAGCCATAAAAAAACCCCGCAGCCTGCGCTCCGGGGTCACGAGAATGTATTCATCTCTTTAGCCGGATTTATTACGCGCCCGCAAGCTGATCTCAAATCGGCGCGAAAACTTCGGGCAGACGTTACCCGTGGTCCGTGACCTTGTCAAATCCCGGGGGCGTTATCAGGCGTTGAGTTTTTCGAGCAGGCCGCGCAGCTTCACCGGATCGGTGGTTTTCAGCATTTTCCGGGCGATAGGATAGGCTTGCGCGAGGTCTGTTTTCAGCACGCGCTGCTTGACGTCCAGCAGATGCGCCGAATGCATGGAGAAGCGGCGCAGTCCCAGCGCCAGCAGCAGCCGCGTCAGCGCAATGTCCCCGGCCATTTCCCCGCATACCGCCACCGGGATCTGGGATTTTCCGGCGGTGGCGAAAACATGCGAAAGCACGGTCAGCACTGCCGGGTGCAGCGGATCGTAGAGGTGTGCGACCGTGTCGTCCGTGCGGTCGATCGCCAGCAGGTACTGGATCAGGTCATTGGTGCCGACGGAGAGGAAGTCCAGGCGCCTGGTCAGCAGGCCCAGTGCCAGCGCCGCTGCCGGGATCTCGACCATGCCGCCCACCGGCACTTCACGGTCATAGGCCACGCCTTCGTCGTCGAGGCTGCGCCGGGCCTGTTCGACCAGCTGCAGCGACTGGTCCACTTCGGCGGCATTCATCAGCATCGGGATCAGGATCTGCAGCCTGCCGTAGCGGGATGCGCGCAGCATGGCGCGCAGCTGCGTGACGAACCGTTTCGGCTCGGTCAGGCAGAGGCGGATCGCGCGCAGGCCCAGGGCCGGATTCGGCGAGGCGCGGACGGAATCGTCGATCTGCTTGTC
>VFQT010000237.1_pt1 | contig 88819 bp, 88 predicted proteins | sample 3512381 | NCBI WGS metagenome assembly VFQT01 (sample SAMN10412376, study PRJNA504923) | tailings metagenome | isolation source: Relicate 2 Philex TSF3 active mining site | place: Philippines: Tuba, Benguet | collected 2017-08-29
TCGCTCGGGAACCGGCCGCCGATCAGCCGCGTTCACAACGTGCGTGGGTAGGACAGCTAGGCGACCTCGGCGAGGCCGCGGATGTCCATCATGCCGGCGAGCTTCTGCAGCGCCTGGTTCTCGATCTGGCGGATGCGCTCGCGGGTGACGTTGAAGGTGCGCCCCACCTCGTCGAGGGTGCGGGGCTGCTCGCCGCCCAGGCCGTAGCGCAGCTCCAGCACGCGGCGCTCACGGTACGACAGGCTGTTGAGCACCTCCTGCAGGGCCTCATTGCGCAGGGTCTCGTCGGCGGCGGCCTCGGGCGAGATCGCCTTCTCGTCGGCGATGAACTGGCCGAACTCCGACTCCTCCTCGTCGCCCACGGGCTTCTCCAGCGACACGGGCGTCTGCGCGCTGCGGCGGATGGACTCCACCTCGGCCTCGGTGAGGCCGATGGAGGCGCCGATCTCGGCGTTGCTGGGGTCGCGCCCCAGCTCGGCCAGCAGCTTGCGCTCGGTGCGGTTGATCTTGTTGAGCTTCTCCACCACGTGCACGGGCATGCGGATGGTGCGGCCCTTGTCGGCGATGGCGCGGGCCACGGCCTGGCGGATCCACCACGTGGCGTACGTGGAGAACTTGTAGCCCTTGCGGTAGTCGAACTTCTCGGCCGCGCGCACCAGGCCCAGCGTGCCCTCCTGGATCAGGTCGAGGAAGGCCAGGCCCTGGTTGCGGTAGTTCTTGGCGATGGAGACCACCAGGCGCAGGTTGCTCTCCACCATCTTCTGCTTGGCGGCGAGGTCGCCCTCCTCGATGAGCTTGGCCAGCTCCACCTCCTGGGCTGCGGTGAGCAGCGGGATGCGGCCGATGTCACGGAGGAACAGCTGCAGGAGGTCGGTGGTGCTCTCTGCCTTGGCGGCCACGCGGCGGGGACGCTCGGCCTCCTCGGCCAGCTTGGCGCGGCGCTCCTGGGCCTCGGGCTCCTCGAGCAGCTCGATGCCCATCTCGTCGATGTGCGTGTAGAGGGCCTCGGCGTCGTCCTGGACGATGTCCATGCCCTGCAGCGCCTCGGCCACCTCCTCGATGCCGAGGAAGCCCTGCTCCTGCCCGCGCGTGAGGAGGACCTGCATCTCCTCGTGGCCCACGATCTCCTTGAGCGTCATCTCGTTCCGTCCCCTCCGGCCCGGCTTGCGCCGGGCGACTCGTCACCGGAACCGGCGCGGCGGGTGCCGTCCGGTCCTCCTGCCGGGCTCCCATGCCCGGGACCTGCCCTTCTCACCCGTTGGCCTCAGGGCCTCGCCGGGGATCCAGCGAGCCGGTGCGCACGACCGGCATAATGCTTTCGGCAGTCTCCCCATTGGCCCTTATGGACCGGTTAAGGGGTTCGCGGGTGAGGGTAAACATCCTGCCCCCCGGTGTCAGGGGGGATCGGGATGATCCTTACCGTTTCGTCACCAAGATCACCCGTTCGTGCGGGTGCCGCGCTGCGCGCGCGCCTGGTCCTCGATTCCCTCCAGCAGGGCGGTGGCGGTGCGCCCCAGCGGGGTGTCGGGGTCGATGCGCACCACCCGCCGCCACGACGACAGCACATCACCGCCCGCGCGGCGGTAGGTGGCCAGCCACCCGCGGTTGAACCACGCCAGCTGGCTCTCGGGGTTCTCGCGCGTGATGCGCGCCAGCTGGATCGCCGCGCGGCGCAGCCCCGCGTCGCCGGTGGCGGCGTCGGCCATGGCCAGGCCGATCACCGGGTCGATGGCGTCGGGGTCGGCAGCACGTGCGCGGCGGTAGGCGTCCGCCGCGGCATCCTGCGCGCCGGCGCGCTGCTCGGCCGACCCCAGGCGCATGAGCGACGCGGCGTCATCTGCCCGGGCCTCGTCGCGGTAGCGCGCCACCTGGTCCGACGGCGAGAGCGCCGCGATGTCATCGGGTACCGGGTCGCCCAGCACCATGGCCAGCGGGGGCAGGTCGGTGGGCCCGGTGAGCTCCTCGCCGGGCGCGGCCACCACGCCCACCACGATGGGCTGGGCGGGGTCGGGCGAGGCGAGCTGCGTGGTGCCGCCCAGGGCGAGGGCGCCGGCGATGACCGCGCCCGCCACCACCAGGCCCGCTGCCACCACCGCGAAGATGCTCCGGGCGCTCATGCGGGAGCAGTGTGCCACCGCCCGCGCCGGCGCACGCGGGACGACCGTCCCCTCAGGACGTGGCCGGCGGCACCAGGGCGTCGAGCGCGTCGCGCACGGCGGCCAGGGGCACGCGCACGGTGCCCGTGCCCACCCAGGCGCCGTCCGTGCGCCCCGCGATGCCCGTGGCGATGGCCGGGCCCTCGCCCGCGTCCAGGCACAGCCGCGCGTCGATGGCCACCTCGGCGCAGGAGATGAGCCCCTGGTCGCCCGTCCACGTGGCGGCGTCGGGGGCGGAGGTGCCGGGGTCGAGGCGGGCATCGTCGGCGATGGGCGCGGGCGCGGTGAACCACGCCCCGGGGAGGCCCGCCAGCATGATGCCCACGTCGGTGCCGTTCCCCGCCATCGCGGTGACCAGGCTGGACCGCCCGCAGCCGGCGGTGGCCTGCAGCATGGCCCGCGCGGCGGCGGCCATGAGGGGCATGGCCAGTCGCCCCGTGCCGACCATCGGCGCGAGTGCCGGAACGGCGTCGAGGGCACGCGCCGCGAGCCCCGGCATGAGCGCGCCCATGAGCAGGAGCGACGCCGCGCGTGGCGTGGACGCGGGCTCGTCGCCCATGGCGGAGGCCGTGCGCAGCATGTCCAGGAGGTCGATCGGGCCGGTGGCGCCCAGGGCCGCGGCCACGCCGGGTGCCACGCGGTCGGCGAGCATCCTCTGGCGGGTGATCAGCTGGCGGCTGGGTGATCCCGGCGGAAGTCCGTCGCCGGCGCCGTCGGACATGGGCGCCCAGGCATCGGCGCCCGTGGCGTCGTCATGCACCGCCCACGCGGCCATGGAGGGGGAGAGGACGCCGCACATGGTGGCGGCCACCCCGTGGCCGTCACCGGGCGAGAGGGCGATGGCGCCCTGGGCGATGAGCGCCGCGGCGTCGCCCTGGTCGGGCGCCCAGCCCTCCAGCACCGCCGCGCGCGCCACCTGGGCACGCATGGCCGGGCCCATGGCGTCCCATTCGCACGGAGGACCGGCGTGCAGGATGATGCGGCCGTCCATCCCGGGCACCAGGTCGGCGGCGATCCCGGCGCCCACCAGGTGCGGCCGGGCGGCGTCCAGCCGCTCCAGGGCCTCGCGGTTGCCCTGCTCCACCGCGTCGTCGGCGTATGCCCGGGTGAGCCGCGCCACGTCGGCAAGGTCGCCGCGTGCCGGGGGGGACCACTCCACCACCAGCGGCTCCACCCCCTGCGCGCGCAGTGACTGCTCCACGCGCGGGGCATCGATGGTGGCGATGGCCAGTGCCATGCGCTGATGCTACGGCGCGCCTCGGCGGCGCCGGGCGATCACGTGACCAGGAAGGCCACGCCCACCGCGATGCCCAGCAGGATCACCCCGGCGCGGAACACCATCTCGTTCAGGTGCTGCACGGTCTTGCCGCCGATCCACCCGCCGGCCCACGCCCCCACGCCCATCAGCAGCGCGGCCAGCCAGTAGACCCGGCCGCTGAACGCGAAGAAGATGGCCGCCGCCCCGTTGGCGCACAGCGACATGAGCAGCTTGAGCGCGTTGAGGCGGTTGAGGGTGTCGGTGAGCATGAGCCCGAGGATCGCGATGGTGATGATCCCGAGTCCCGCGCCGAAGTAGCCGCCGTAGATGGTGGCCACGAACACCGATGCGAGGAGGACCGGTCGGGCCATCTCGCCCGTGTCGCCGCGCGCGCCGATGGTGATGCGCCTGAGCGGACCCTGCAGCGCCAGCAGGGCGGTGGCGCCGAAGATGAGCCACGGCACCAGCTGCTCGAACAGTTCCTGCCCGGTGGCCAGCAGCAGGGCGGCGCCCGTGACGCCCCCGATGATCGACGTGATGGCCAGGGCGCGCGCCAGGTCCCGGCGGCCCGCGAAGTCGCGGCGCTGGGCGTAGGCGCCGCCGGCATAGCCCGGTGACAGCGCCACGGCGTTGGTGATGTTGGCGTCCAGCGAGGGGATGCCCGCCGCGGTGAGCACCGGGAAGCTGACGAGGGTGCCCCCGCCCGCCACCGAGTTGACGAAGCCGCCGGCCACGCCGCCCAGCAGCACCGCGACGAGGGCCCAGGTTCCGAGGTCCACCACGTGGGCGAGCATGCCACGGCGGTGCGGCGGCGGTCCGGTACGGTGCGCGCCCGGATGGGCGATCCCGCACCCCGCACCACGATGCTCGGCGGCCTTGGCCGGTGGTGCGCCCGCCGCCGCTGGTGGGTGCTGGGCGCGTGGGTGGTGGCCCTGGTGGGCCTCACGGTGCTGGGCGGTGCCCTGGGCGGCACGCCATCGGACAACCTCACCGTCCCGGGCCTCTCCGCCGCCGAGGGCGAGCGGGTGCTGCAGCGCGACTTCCCGGGCCAGGGCCGCGCCGACGGGCAGGTGGTGATCCGGTCGGACGACGCCCCCCTGGCGGCGGCGCGCGCGCGCGCGGCCATCACGGAGGCGGCTGCCGGCATGCGCCGCATCCCCGGCGTGGAGTCGGTGGCCGTGCCGGGCGCCCCGGGCACCGTGTCGGCCGATGGCCGGACCGCCCTCATGGGCGTGGAGTGGCGCACGGCCCCCCAGGACCTTGGCGCGGCCGACCTCGATCGCCTGCGGGACGCTGCCCGCCCCCTGCGCGATGCGGGCCTGGTCGTGGCATTCGCGGGGTCCCCTGCGGTGGAGGCCGAGTCCTCGGCCACCGACTGGTCGGCCGTGGTGGGCGTGGTGGCGGCCGTGGTGATCCTGCTGCTGGCGTTCGGGGCGGTGGTCACCATGGCCGTCCCCGTGGTGGGCGCGCTGGTGTCGGTGGGCACCGCCCTGGCCATCCTCACCGTTCTGCAGTCGGTCACCGACGTGAGCGCCGTGGGGCGCACACTGGCGGTGATGATCGGCCTCGGGGTGTCGGTGGACTACGCGCTCTTCGTGGTGAGCCGCCACGCGCAGCAGGTGGCCGGCGGCATGGAGCTGCGCGAGTCCATCGCGCGGGCCACCGCCAGCGCCGGACGCGCGGTCGTGATCGCCGGCACCACGGTGGCCATCGCGGTGCTGGGCCTGGCGGTGGCCGGCATCCCGTTCGTCACGCGCCTGGGCCAGGCCGCCGCCATCGCGGTGGTGGTGGCCGTGCTGGCGGCCATCACCCTGCTGCCCGCCGCGCTCGCCATCGCGGGAAACGGCCTGGGGCGCTGGCGGCTGCCCTTCGTGTCCGGTCCGCGGCCCGTGGACCTGGATGCCCCGCGCGATGAGATGCACGGCTTCGCCCGGTGGTCGCTCACGGTCACCCGCCGGCCATGGCCGTGGCTGCTCGCATCGCTCGCGGTGCTGGTGGCGCTTGCCCTGCCCGTGTTCTTCATGGAGCTCGGCCAGGTGGATGCGGGCACCGATCCCGAGGGGTCCACCACCCGCGAGGCGTACCACCTGATCGCCACGGGGTTCGGGCCCGGCTTCAACGGCCCGGTGGAGGTGGTGCTGGAGGGGCCGCAGGCCAAGGCGCGCGCCCAGGACGTGGCCCAGCGGGCGCGCGACCTGGCCGGCGTGGTGTACGCGGCTCCGCCCGTGCCGGCGCCGCGCGCCGACGCGGCCCTTGTGACGGTGGTGACCGCCGCGGCGCCGTCCAGCCCGCGCACCACCGAGGTGGTGGAGCGGCTGGCCCAGCGCCTGCGCCCGGTGGCGGGGCCGGGCACGCGGGTGTACGCAACGGGGCCCACGGCCGTGGGGGTGGACCTGTCGGAGCGGGTGGCGTCGCGCCTGCCGTGGTTCATCGCGGCGGTGATCCTGATCTCGTTCGTGCTGCTGATGATCGAGTTCCGCTCGCTGCTGGTGCCGCTGCAGGCGGCCGTGATGAACCTGTTGTCGGTGGGCGCGGCCTTCGGCGTGGTGGTGGGCATCTTCCAGTGGGGCATCCTGCGGGAGCAGATCGGCGTGCCGGAGGCCGTGGCGATCGAGGCCTGGGTGCCCATGATGATGTTCGCCATCCTGTTCGGGCTGTCGATGGACTACGAGGTGTTCCTGTTGTCGCGCGTGCGCGAGGCATGGCGGGAGACCGGCGACCCGCACCGGTCCGTGGCCCTGGGCCTGGCCTCCACCGCGCGGGTCATCACCGCGGCCGCGCTGATCATGGTGAGCGTGTTCCTGGCGTTCGTCATCACCGACGACGTGGTGGTGAAGATGCTGGGCATCGGGCTTGCCACCGCCGTGCTGGTGGATGCCACCATCATCCGCCTGGTGCTGGCCCCGGCGCTGCTCAGCCTGTTCGGGCGGTGGAACTGGTGGCTGCCGGGGAGGACAATGGGGCCGTGAGCCCCGCCGACGAGCCCCCGCGCATCGCCCCCCGCCCCGATCGCGTGTCGGTGCGCACCGCCCCGCGACCGCACACCGAGTTCGGGCATGACGACGTGGACGCCGATGCCGAGCTGGTCGTGATCCGCACGGATGACCACAAGCACTGGGACGGGCTGCTCATGCGTCCGCGCGACGATCGCGAGGGCCGGGCGGGCACCCTGGTGATCATCGTGCACGGGTCCCTGGGCAACTACATGGGGGGCGTGCCGCGCCGCATGGCGTTCGAGCTGGCGCACCACGGCTACGCCGCGCTGTCCATCAACACGCGCATGGCCAACTTCGGCGTGGTGTACGGCGGGGGGCTGTTCGACGAGACTCCCCGCGACCTCGCCGGTGCCATGGACCTTGCGCGGGACATGGGGTTCGAGCGCGTGGTGCTGATGGGCTACAGCCTGGGCGCCAGCATCGTCACGCACTACCAGGCCCTGCGCCACCCGCCCGAGGTGGTGGGCCTGTGCACCCTGGCGCACCCGTGGAGCCTGCCCGAGTCGATGCGCGCGCGCTGGACGCGCCTGCGCGCGCGGCCGTCGTACACCGAGGTGGCGCGCATGGCCCTGCGGGCGGGCGTGGACCGCGACGGGTCGGATGACGTGGTGATCGTGCACCGCGGCGCCGGGCCCACCGACTCGCCGTACGACGCCGAGGCGTGGTCGCTTCGCTGCTGGTGGCAGTGTCGCGGCCCGGAGTCGCGCAACCCCGTGTCGGTGGACCGCATTCGCGACGTGGGCGTTCCGGTGGCGCTGATCCAGGCGGGAGATGATCCGGTGCTGCCGGGGGACGACGGCGAGAACCTGGCCGAGGCGGCTCGCGCGGCCGGCGTGCCCGTGCACCTGGAGCACGTGCCCGGGGCCGACCACACGTTCTGGGGGATGGTGCCGCAGGTGGCCGAGCGGGCGGTGGCGTGGATGGACGCCCTTCCGCAGGAGCGCCCCGCACCGGTGCCGGCGCGCGGATCCGGGTCGGGAACCGTGCGGCTGGTCACCATCCGCGGGGCGGACGGCACCCTGCATGACGGCGTCCTCGAGCGCCACGCCGACGTCACCGAGGCCCGCGCGGCCGAGACCGGCAGGCGCACGGCCATCGTGCACCTGCACGGGAACCAGGGCAACCTGAGCGTGGGCGCGCTGCGGTTCCTGCGCGCGCCCGTGGCGGGCCTGGGGCTGCCCATCCTCACCATCGACACCCGCATCGGCAACGTGTCGCAGCTCTTCGGCACGGCCGTGCTGGAGGACGTGCTCGACGACGTCCGCGCGGCCACCGCGTGGCTGGCGGGGGAGGGGTACGACCACCTGCTGGTGTCGGGCTACTCGCTGGGCGCCACGGCGGCCTTCTACTGCGCCGCGCACGACCTGGGCCTCCCGCTGGTGGGGGCCGTGGGCCTGGGCACGGCGTGGAGCCTCCCCGAGTCGAGCCGCGCGCGCATGGACCGCTGCGGCGCCGCGCCGTCATACGAGGAACTGGTGGAGCTCTGCCGCCCCTACGCCGATGCCGCCCCCGACGACGACGTGAGCCTGGTGATCCACCGCATGTACCTGCCCGATGACGCCCCGCACGCGGCCGGCGTGTACACGGCCCGCACGTGGTGGCACAGCCGGGGACCCGACTCGGACGCGGCCAAGGCGTACCTGCACATCGGCCGCGTGCCCGCTCCCGTGCTGCTGGTGCAGGGCACCGACGACGTGATCGTGGCGCCGGACGACGCCGGTCGCCTGGCCGACCGCGCCCGCGCCGATGGTCACGCGGACGTCACCCTCGAGATGCTCCACGGGGTGGGGCACGACTTCGGCGACCACGACGCCACCTTCGGCGCCCTGCGCGACTGGCTGCTGCGGGTGGGCTAGGCCGCGGCCGGACGGACGGCGCGTACCAGCGTGTCGATGGCGGTGCGCGGGCCGTCGGGGGTGTCCACCACGCGGTCGATGCGCTGGGCGGCCACCACCTCCACGTCGTTTCCCAGGAAGCCCGTCACCTGGTCGGGTGACTGCAGGATGGCCCGGTCGGGCGGGCCGCCGTGCCCGCGATCCAGGTTGTCCACGTCGTGGCCGATGAGCAGGAACGTGCCCCCGGGGGCGAGCGCACGTGAGGCCCCGGACACCGCGGAACGCAGCACCGGGTCGGGTACCTGCAGGTACAGCACGATGACCAGGTCGAACCCGCCGGCCGGGGGCCGGTAGTCGCCCACGTCTGCCTGCACCGTCGTCAGCGCCACGCCCTGCTGCCGGGCCATCTCCTCGGCCCGGTCCAGTCCCGCGCGCGAGAAGTCGACGATGGTCACGTCCCAGCCGCGCGACGCCAGCCACACGGCGTTGCGTCCCTCCCCGCCGCCCAGGTCGAGCGCGCGCCCCGGGGGGAGCGCCTCGACCTCGGCGACGAGGCGGCGGTTCGGCTCCGGACCCCATACGAGGTCCGGAGCCGAGTACCGCCGGTCCCACACGCCGGCGTCAGTGCCCAAAGCGCACGTCCGGGAGGATCCGGTCGAGCCACCTGGGCTGCCACCACGCCCACTTGCCCACCAGGCGCAGCGCCACCGGCACGATGAGCAGCCTCACCAGCAGGGCGTCCAGGAGGACGGCCACGCCGAGGATGATGCCCATCTCCTTGGGCGGCAGCGGCCCGGAGAGGGCGAACGTGAAGAACACGGCCACCATCACCGCCGCGGCGGCCAGGATGACCCGGCCCGAGTGCGCGAGGCCGCCGACCATGGCGTCCTTGGCATCGTGCGACCGGTCCCAGTGCTCGCGCGCCGAGGACAACAGGAACACCGTGTAGTCCATCGAGATCGCGAAGATCATGGCGAAGAAGAACACGGGCCCCCAGGCGTCGATGAAGCCCTGCGATTCGAAGCCCAGCAGGCTCGCCCCCCAGCCGTCCTGGAAGATGAGTCGCGCCACGCCGAACGCGGCGCCCACGGCCAGGAGGTTGGTGATCACGCCGATGGCGGCCACCACCGGGGCCTGGAAGGCCACCAGCAGCAGCAGGAAGCCCAGTACCAGCACGATGCCGATGACGATGGGCGTGTAGGTGCTGAGCGCCGATGAGAGATCGGCCTGCTCGGCGGCCGCCCCGCCGATGAGCACACCGGCGGGCAGCGTGGTGCGCAGCCTCTCGATGGTCTCCGCGGTGGCCGTGGTGGACGGGCCCGTGGTGGGCACCGCCTGCACCATCGCCAGGTCGTTACCGCCCGGCATGGGCGGCATCGCGGCCGCCACGCCGGCGTCGGCCGCGACCGACTTCTGCACCGCCGCCATCTCGCCGGCCGGGCCGACGATCTGCAGGGTGCCCGGCGCGCCCTCGCCGAACGCCTCGCTCACCAGGGCGTAGCCCTGGCGCGAGCCGTCGTCCTCGGGCACCACCGTGATGGACGGCATGCCGGTCTTCAGGCCCAGCACGGGGATGGCCAGGATGATCAGGGCGATCACCGCGGGCGCCCCGAACAGCAGGGGCTTGCTCCATAGCCTCTGGCCCCAGCGCTCGAACCTGGCGGAGCGGTGCTCGCCGGAGTGCGCCCACTTGAGCGCCCCCTTGTCCACGCGGGAGCCCAGCTTGGCCAGCACCGCCGGCAGCAGGGTGAGGGTGGCCAGCAGGATGAAGACCACGGAGATCATGATGCCCAGCGCCATGGAGCGGAACGCGGGGCTGGGCACGATGAGCACCGCGGACAGGGAGATGAGCACGGTGAGGCCCGAGAACATCACGGCCTTCCCGGCGGTGTCCATGGTCTCCGTGGTGGCGTCCAGCGGACTCCGTCCGGATCCGAAGAGCGATCCGCGGAACCGGTGCACGATGAAGAGCGCGTAGTCGATGCCCAGCGCGAGCGCGAACATGAGGGCGAAGTTCATCGCCCAGATCGACACGTCGAACGCCAGCGTGGTGAGGTATAGCGCGCCGGCGGTGGCCACCAGGCCCAGGATGGTGAGCAGCAGGGGGAGCCCCGCGGCCACCAGGGCGCCGAACGCGATCAGCAGGATGACCATGGTGACCGGCCACGAGAGCAGCTCGCTCTTGATCATGGCCGAGCGGTTGGCCTCGTTGAAGTCGGACCACATGCCCGACGCGCCGGTGAGGTACACCGACACCCCGTCCGCCCCGTCCTCGGCGAGGGGGGCCTTCAAGCGGTCTGCCGCGCGCACCATCTCGGTGGCGTTCTCCGCGGCTCCCGCCATCACGATGGCCGTTCGGCCGTCCTGCGAGATGGTCTGGCCGGGCATGGGCGGCACCACCTGCGACACGGCGCCGTCGGCCTCGAGGGTCCTCGTGGCCTTGGTGACGGCCGCCTGGAAGGCGGGCGACGACACGGTCTTGTCGTCGGAGTGCACCACCACCATCAGTGCGTTGGAGGAATTGCCCCCGAAGTTGTCCTGGATCAGTTGACGCGCCTGCACCGACTGCGAGCCCGTGTCCTCCCAACCCGCGCCCGACAGCGACGTCTCCACGCGCGGCGCCAGGAACCCGAGTCCGAGGGCGATGACCACCCACGCGGCCACCACCCACGTGAAGTGCGTGGCCGACCAGCGCCCCAGGCGCCCGATGGGCCCGACCTTCGGCATCTGATCGGTCATCGCGCGCACCCTTCCAGGCCGAAGAGCTTCCTCATCACCAGCGACGACGGGCAGTCGCCGAAGGCGACGTACATCCACTGGGATGCCCCCACGAACAGCGTGAGGATGAGGAACCACGGACTCACGAACGCCGCCAGCAGCGCGCTCGCGATGGTGACGGTTCCCGCCATGAGGAACAGGACCCGCTCAAGCGGCCAACGATTACCGGTGCTCAACGAATGACCTCCCCGGACACGAGGGATTGGAGTTCGGCCAGGTGGCGCTCGATCCCGCCGCACACGTGCTCGCACATCTCGAACACGCTCTCGTCGGCGATCGAGTGGAGCACGGCGTTGCCGTGCCGCTCCCGGCTCACGATGCCCGCGCCATGGAGCAGCGCGAGGTGCTTCGACACGTTCTGCTGCGAGGAGCCCAGCGCCTCGGCCAGCACGCCCACGGCCCGCGGGCCGTCGCGCAACTGGTCGAGGATGCGGATGCGCATGGGTTCCCCCAGCACCTTGAATCGCTCGGCGATGAGGTCGGCGAGCGGGTCGGGTATCGGGTGCGGAATCGCCATGCAACGGCTCCTCGGTCGAAGGACGCGGCGGAACGTACTTATCAACTAAATAGTTGTCAAGTTGTGTACGGGGCGGAAGGGAAGGCCACCCCCGGCGGAGAATCCGCAGGCCATGACCCCACCTCGCCTGCTCACGCTGTCGGACGCCGCCGAGGTATGCGGCACCACCAAGAAGGCGCTGGAGCGCCGCGCCGAGCGGGGGACCCTCGCCGTGGAGTGGCGCGGCGGCGTGCGCATGGTGGAGGTGTCCGAGTTGGTGCGCGTGGGGCTGGTGGATGCGGGTGCCGATGTGGCGGCCCCGGTTCCCGGCAGCAGCATCGAGCGCCCGCTGGCCGTGCTGGCGCGCAGGGTGGCGGAGGCCGATGCCGACCTGGCCGAGATGCGCGCCGCGCTGGTGGCCACCGAGGCCGCCCTGCGACGGGCCCGCGAGGAGGCCCGCACGCTGCGGTCGCGCCTTGCGCGCCAGTCGGCATCCCCTGACCTGCTGGCCGAGACCGCCTAGCCGCGGACAGCCCGCGACCGGCGCTGCCGGTAGCGTGCGGGGGGTGGACGAGCTCCCGCGGGACGACGACGTGGTGGTGGAGCTGCACCCCGGCGCGGGCGCGGACCCCGGCGCGGGCGAGGCCCCGGAGGTGGAGGGCCTCACGGTCATCGGCGTGCCCGGGCCGTTCGTGGCGCTGGAGGCCCATCGCGCCATCTCGGCGGGCTCGGACGTGATGCTGCTCACGGGTGACGTGCCCCTGGCCGACGAGGTGCAGCTGAAGGCCCGCGCGGCGTCCGCCGGGCGCCTGGTCCTGGGGCCCGGCAGCGGGACCGCCATCATCGATGGCATCGGCATCGGGGTGTCCAACGCCGTGGCCGCGGGGCGCGTGGCCGTGGTGGCCACGTCGGGGTCGGGGGCGCAGGAGGCCGCGGTGCTGCTGGACCGGTTCGGGGTGGGCGTGAGCCGCTGCCTGGTCACCGGCCCGCGCGACCTCACGGACGAGGTGGGGGCCATGTCCACGGCCGCGGCGCTGGCGCGCCTGGCGGATGATCCCGGAACCGACGGCGTGGTGCTGGTGGCCGAGGGCTTCTCGGGTCGCGGCGCCCAGGCGGCCCTGGCCGCGCTGGCCGGCTGCGGCCTGGCCGGGTCGGCCTGCCTCATCGGCGCCGATGGCATCCCCGCGCCCAAGGGCGTCGAGGTGCATGGGGTCATCGACCAGGCGGTGGCGGCCGCGGCCCGACGGGCCGGCGCGCGCCCGGTCATCCCGGCCGCGGAGCCGACGGGCTGGGTGAGCGCCGGGCACGTGCGCGGGATCTTCTCCGGGTCGGCCCTGTGCGCCGAGGCCGCGGCGGTGCTGGCCGCCCGCCTCGGTCGCGTGGTGTCCAACACGCCCGCGGGTGCCGCAGAGCACCTGGATCCGCAGGACGTGGTGCGCGGCCATGCCTGCCTCGACCTGCAGGCCGAGTCCACGTGGCATGGCACGCCGGATCCGGTGGAGCACCCCGAGCGGCGCGCGGAGATCATCGCCGAGACCGTGGGGGACCAGACGGTGGCGGTGCTGCTGCTCGACATCATCCTGGGACGGGGCGCGCACCCCGATCCGGCCGGGGCGCTGGCACCGGCCCTGGCGTCCGCGCTGCAGGCCCGGCCGTCGCTGCAGGTGGTGGCGCACGTATGCGGCACCGAGGCGGATCCCCAGGTGCTGTCGCGCCAGGAGGAGCAGCTCTCGCGCGCGGGCGCACGCGTGGCCCCCACCAGCGCGCAGGCCGCGCGGCTTGCGGCATCGCTCGTGCGCCCCGGTCGCTGAGGCCGTCACGGTGCGGGTGCGCATCGCCACCTATTCGGCCATGCCCCGGGGTGGGGCGGTGCATGCGCGTCGCCTGGCAGAGGAACTGGCCGCGCGCGGCCACGCGGTGGAGCTGTGGGCGCTCACCATGGAGGGCTCGGGCCTTGCGGTGGGCCCCGGCGTGGCCGTGCACCAGGTGCCGCTGCCGCCGGTGCCGGGCGAGCCGGTGGCCGACCGCATCGGGCGCGCGGCCGATGTCCTGGCCCAGGCCATGCGGGCCGCTCCCGCGGTCGACATCAACCATGCGCAGGACCTGTTGTCGGCCCGTGCGCTGCTGGCGCTGCGCGCCGACGGCGACGTGGCGCACGTGGTGCGCACGGTGCATCACGTGGAGGCGTTCACCGACCGCTTCCTGGAGGAGTGCCAGCGCGCGTCCATCCAGGACGTGGACCAGTGCATCGCGGTGTCGGCGTTCTGGGCCGAGCGGCTGTCCGACCAGTTCGGCGTGACGGCTCCCGTGGTGCCCAATGGGGTCGACGCCGAGCGCTTCGGGGGGTGCCCCCTGGACCGGGCGGAGGCCGGGCGCCGCATGGGGTGGGGGGACCGGTGCGTGGTGCTGGCCGTGGGCGGCGTGCAGCCCCGCAAGGGCAGCCGGGTGCTGCTGGAGGCCTTCGCGCGCGCACGCGGGCGGCTGCCCGATGGCGCCCTGCTGGTGGTGGCCGGCGGGGACGGCGTGTTCACCGACCCGGCGACCGTGGAGGCGTGGGAGGACGATGCGGTGCGACTGGGGCTGGTGGTGCACCGCGGTCCCGGCGTGCCCGCCGACGCCGACGTGGTGCGACTGGGCGTGGTGGACGACGACGACATGCCTGCGCTCTACCGCGCGGCGGACGTGCTGGCGTTCCCCTCCACCCGCGAGGGGTTCGGCCTCGCCATCGTGGAGGCCATGGCGTCGGGGCTGCCCGTCGTCACAAGTGACCTGCCGGTGCTCGCGGAGTTCCTTCGCGACGGGGATGATTGCCTCATGGCACCCGTCGGCGATTCCGGACCCCTTGCGCTGGCGCTCGTGCGGATCGTCAACGACCACGACCTCCGCGTGCGGCTCACCAGCGCGGCCCGGCAGGTGGCCGCCCGGTACACGTGGGCGGCCACCGCCGAGCGGGCCGAGCAGGTGTACCGCCAGCTGCTGGCACCATGACCCCCCGGGCAGCGGGCACGGAGATCGAGGGAGACCTCCGGGTGATGGCATCCCGGCCCTGGCCCGGGTCGGCCGTGGCGGTGTCGCCGGATGGCGAATGGGCCGCGGTGGCCCTGCCGGGACGCGTGATGGTGGCCCGCCTGCCCGGCCTCGACCACGAGCGCGAGGTCGCCGTGTCCGACGTGCGATCGCTGGTGGCGGTGGACGAGGGGAGGCTGGCGCTCGCCCCGCGTCGTGGCCTGCTGGTGATCGACGACCCGGCCGGGGCCGCGCGCGTGGGGCTGCGCGCCCGGGGGCCGGGGCGCCTGGTCCTGGCCGCGGGCCCCGGGGGTCGGCTGGCCGCGGTGGGCGACCGCGCCGCGCTGCCCCGCGCCACGGTCATCGCCCGGTCCGACGCCGGCCGGCGCCGCGACTGGACCGCGGCGGTGGACGGCGCCACGGCGGCCGCGTGGCTGGATGGGGGCGACCTGGTGGTGGCGGCGGGGGAGGACCTGGTGCTGGTGCGCCACGGAGCCGAGCACGCCCGGGCGCACGCCCCGATCGGCGAGCCCATCACCGGCCTGGCGTCCATCCCCGGCGGCGTGGCCATCGCGGGGGCCGGTGATCGCGCCGTGCTGCACTCCATCGTGCCCGGGGCATCGCGCCCGTCCATCACCGTGCCCCCCGGCACCGGACGCGTGCTGGCGGTGGCCGGCGGGATGCTGGTGGCCTGCACGCGGTCGCTGGGCGAGAGGGTGGCCGTGCACGACCTGGCCACGGGGCGGGCCCTCGCCTCGTTGCGCGGGGCGTCGGCCGCGGCGCCCGCGCCCCCGCTGGTGGTGGCCACCGGCCGCGAGGGCACCGTGGTGGCGGGCCCCTGACGCCGGAACCCCCGAAGGGGGATTCGGGCGCATCAGGGGGAATACTCCCCGGAAATCCCTGATTCCCCGACCCGGAGGGTCTCTCATATGAAGCTCCCCACGAAGTTCCGCCGCCCCAGCGCGTCGATGGTCATCGCCACCACCGCGCTGGTGCTGGCCGCAGGTGGTGCCGGCGCATTCGCGCAGAGCCAGATCAACGGCAACAACCTGGTCAACAAGTCCGTGAAGAACGCCAAGCTGGCCAACAGCGCGGTGAACAACCGCGTGCTGGCGCAGAACAGCGTGCTGGCGTCGAACATCGCGCCGGGTGCCATCAGCACCGTGTACCGCTACGTGCAGAAGAGCATCCCGTCGCTGTCGCAGGACACCCTGTACGTGGCATGCGCGTCCGGTGAGGACGTGGTGGGCGGCGGCTTCGGCGGCATCAACCCCACCTCGGTGGTGGGCCAGGGCAACCCGCAGGCCCACGTGTCGTTCTCGCGTCCGTCGCTGGCGGACGGCTCCGCGCCCACGGCGGTGCGCACCCCGACCGGCTGGAACACCGGCGTGGTGAACGAGAGCAACCAGACCGTGAACGCCATCGGCTACGTGATCTGCCTGCGCGCGTAGGCGCCGCTCCGTGCGTGCGTCCCCGCCCCCCGGGGCGGGGACGCCGCCGCTAGCGCCCCTCGAGCTCGCGCGTCACGCGCGCGAGGCCCGCCACCTCGACGGGGTCATCATCCAGCGCGGGCACCACCGCCGTGGGCGGATCACCCAGCGCCTGCGCGAGGGCGGCCATCTCGTGCCGGTCGGCCGCCGCGCGGGCCCGGGCAGCGGAAAGGGCGTCGCCCGCACGCTGCGCCAGCCCCTCGGCATCGGCGGCGCCGGCCGCGGCCAGCAGGTGCGCCAGCCCATCGGGGGGCGCCCCTCCGCCTTCGGGCTCGGCGTGCACGCGGTTCACCACCACGGCGCCGAGGGGGTAGCGATCGTCCTTCAGTCGCCTCCACAGGGCGATTGCCTCGCCGGCGGGCTCGGGGCGCGGGCCGGTCACCACCACGAAGCGCGTGGAGTCGGAGGCCAGCAGGTGGCGCACCGCCGATGCCCGGTCGCTGAACCCCTGGTACATGCCGTCGAACGACTGCAGGAACTCCGAGATGTCGGTGAGCAGCTGCGCGCCCGTGAGGCGCTCCACCACCGACATCACCATGTGGCCCCCGGCCTGGAGGGCGCGCCATCCCGTGCGGCCGGCGCCCGACCGGGGGCCCAGCAGCAGGCGCAGGCCGCGCCCCTCCACGAAGCGCGTCATCCGCTCGGGCGCATCCAGGAAGTCCAGGGCGTTGCGGGCAGGCGGGGTGTCCAGCACCACCACGTCGTAGTCACCCGAGTCGACGAGCTCGTGCAGTCGCTCCACCGCCATGAACTCCTGCGCGCCGGCCACCGCCGTGGACAGGTGGCGGTACACCCTGTTGCGCAGGATCTTCTGCCGGGCGGCCTCGTCGGGCGCCTCGCGGGCCACCAGCCGGTCGAACGTGGCCCGTGGATCCAGCTGCAGGGCGTCGAGCGTGCCCTGCATCGGCATCCCGGCCTGCGTGATGCGCGCGGGGTCCACGCGGTGCGGGACGTCCCCCAGGTGCTCGATCCCGAGCGCACTGGCCAGGCGGCGTGCGGGGTCGATGGTCACCACGGCCACGCGCGCGCCGCGCGAGGCAAGGCCCAGCGCCAGCGCCGCCGACACGGTGGTCTTGCCCACGCCGCCGGCGCCCGCCACCACCACCACGCGACGACGCTCCAGCAGGCCCACGAGGTCGAGGTCAGGCACCATCCGCGCCCCCGACGGCCGGGTCGCCCATGAGCGCCGCCGACAGCACCTCCAGCCCGCCGGACCCCGGCGAGAGGTCGGGTACCTCGGGCAGCACCGCCACGGGCAGGGCGCCGGCCTGCGCGAGCCCCTCCACCTCACGGGCGTCGTGGTCGGCCCCGGCGGCCACGGCCAGGGCGGCGTCGGCGGCCGCGCGCTCCGGTGATCCGGCCACCGCCGCCGCTGCCGCGGCGGCCAGGGCCACCCGGTCGGCCGGGCCGAACGGCGAGCGCCGCACCCGGTTCACGATGGCGCAGGTGACCGGCAGGTCCCTGGCGCGCAGCGTGGCGATGGCCTCCACGGCCTCGGTCACGGCCAGGTCCTCCGGCGCCGCCACCACCGCCACGCCGGTTGCCTGCGGATGGCGGATGACCTTCTCGATGGCACCCGCCTGGTCGTGGATGGGGCCCGATCCAGCCAGCTCGCGGGCATTGCCGGCGGCCTCGAGCAGCGCGATGCCGTGGCCCGTGGCGGGCGCATCCACCACCAGCCGGTCCCACACGGGCGTGCCGTCCCTCACCGTGGTGGCCAGGTCCCAGATCTTGCCCAGGGTCACGAGCTCGGCCAGCCCGGGCGCGGCCTGGGTGACCTGGTGGAACGCCCGGCTCCGGGACATCATCTCCACGAGGGGCCTCACCTTCAACTGGATGGTGAGGTACTCCTGGGTGGCCCGCTCGGCATCCACCGACAGCGCGAACAGGCCGGGGCGCACCTGCACCGGGTCGTCCACGGCGGGGGGCACCCCGAACAGGGCGCCGGTGCGCTGCTCGGCCGCCACCTCCACCAGCAGGGTGCGGTGGCCCGCGTCGGCCATGCCCAGGGCGAGCGCCGCGGCCACGCTGGTCTTTCCCACCCCGCCCTTGCCCAGCACGAATGCCAGGCGGCGGCCGATCAGCGGCGGTTCCTCCATCACCATCACCCTAGCCCGGCCAGGAGGTAGTGTCCGTGAGGATGGGCTGGACGGCATGGACCATTTCAGGGGCGGCCATCGCCCTCGGCGTGCTCGTCATCGCCGGGCTGGCCTACGCCCTCGTGCGGGGCATCCGGCTCAAGCGCCGCATCGGCGCCAGCGGTCGCGCCATCAGCCCGCTGGCCGACGGCATCAGCCGATCGCTCTCGCAGATCGAGGCCGGCATCGCCCGTGCCGAGGGCGGCGCCGCCGAACTGTCGCGTGAGATCGAGCGCCTGCGCGTGCCCGTGGCCGAGCTGCAGGTGATCGGTCGGCACGCCGCCCTGGCATTCGGCGAGATCCGGGGCCCGCTGGGCTGGCTGGCCGGCATCCGGGCGCTCATCCGCCACCGCGGCCGCTAGGCGGTGCTGGCCGCCGTCATCGACGTCGGCTCCAACTCGGTGCGGTTGCTGCTGGCGCAGTCGGTGGACGCATCGGGGGCGGAGGGCGAGCGCATCGTCACGGTCACGGGCCTGCGACGCGGTGCGGCCCCGGACGGGTCGGTCACGGACGGCGCGCTGCAGCGCCTGGACGCCTGCCTGGCCGACTACGCGGCGCGCATCCGCGCCGCGGGGTCACCGCCGGTGGTGGCCGTGGGCACCGCCGCGGTGCGCGAGGCGCCCAACGTGGATCGCATACAGGCCGTCGCCGCGCACCGGCTGGGCGCACCGCTCAGGGTGATCAGCGGCCGTGAGGAGGCGGGCCTGTCATTCGCGGGCGCCCGGCTGGTGCTGCCCGCGGGCGCCGGTGCGTGCCGGGTGATCGACATCGGCGGGGGCAGCACCGAGGTGGTGGAGGGCGATTCGGATGGTCCGGTGCGCGCGGTGAGCCTCGCCCTGGGCGTGAACCGCCAGGGCGACATGATCACCACCGATCCGCCCCGCCCCGGTGACGTGGCGGCCGTGCAGGCCCAGGCCCGGGCGCTCGTGCACGACGCCACGGCCGGCTTTAGCGGGGAGGGGCCGCTCATCGGGGTGGCGGGCACGGTCACAACGGTGGCGGCCGTGATGGCCGGGCGCTACGACCCGGATGAGATCCATGGAATGGTCATCACCCGCCATGACGTGGACGCCGTGCGCGATCGGCTGGCCGGCATGGATGCCCCTGCGCGCGCCGACGTGCCGGGCCTGCACCCGGACCGCGCCCCCGTGATCGTGCCGGGCCTGGCGATCCTGGCCGGCTGCATGGAGGCCCTGGGCGCGGAGCGCCTCATGGTGTCGGAGAGGGACATCCTGGACGGCGTGGCCATGCAGGCCGCCAACGGGGCCCTGCGGGCCGAATAGACTTGGCGCGATGGGCACGGAGGCCACACCGGAGATCGAGCACGACGCCGTCCACGCGGTGGACGGGCTTGCCGAGGCGCTCGCGCGCACCGAGGACCCGGCCGATGACCGCCGGATGATCTTCTCGAAGGGCGAGAACACCCGGCACATCCGGCACGAGCAGGTGCTGGAGCGCTGGCCCATACTGGCCGAGGACTGGTGCCGGCGCATCGAGGACACGCGGCTGTCGTCGGTGGATCGCACCCCCGGCGCGGCCACGTTCGGGCGCTAGGGGTGACCGGGGCGCCCGCCGGCCGGAGTGGCGGAACTGGTAGACGCGGGGGACTTAAAATCCCCGGCCCCTCGGGGCGTGCGGGTTCGAATCCCGCCTCCGGCTCTTACGTCACACGCATGACGGGCCCGAGGGGGGCCCGTCATGCGTGGACGGGTGGTCGCTATCCGGCGACCGAGCGCTTCAGCTGGGCACCCGCCTGGAAGCGGGGCACCTTGCGCGCCGGGATCTGGATCTTGGTGCCCGGGTTGCGCGGGTCCACGCCCTCGCGGGCCGCTCGGTGTGACACCGAGAACTTGCCGAAGCCGGAGAACTGCACCTCGTCTCCGGCCTTGAGGGCGAGCTCCAGCTCGTCCAGCACGGCCTGCACTGCACGGGTGGCCTGGTCGTTGGTGAGGTCGGCTGCACGCGCGACGCGCTTGACGAAGTCGGCCTTGGTCATGGGTCTCCTCGCTTCGGTGACCTCCGGACGGAGGCTGCAGCATTCGCTGCGAACTGGGGATGACGCTACCAACGCACCCGGACGCATCCGTCCCCCAGCGCCCGGAAAATGGCTTTCCGCAGGGGTTTTTGCGTGATACGTCGTGGTCCGCTGGCACGCCTCGAGGTGCAGTTCCCCCAGCCGGGCTCGGCGGGCGTGCGGGCGTCGTTCCCGGGCGGCGGCACGGGCCGCTCCGCCCAGGCGGACGTCCTCGACATGGTGCTGGGCATGTTGGCCTGGGGGGTGCACGGCACCGATGAGCACGCCGTGCGCCCCACGGCCGATCGCATCCGGGCGGTGGCCACCGCCATCGCGGCCAGCCCCGACGGCGCGGTGCCTGCCGGCACCATCGAGATGCCCACCCGTGCGCATGGCCCGGTGGCGGTATCGCCCGGGCAGTGGGACGACTCCAGCCGCGCCGCGCCCGTCACGGTGGAGCTGGTGCATGCCGCCGTGGGACCCGTGCCGGTGCGCAAGGGGTCGCCGCCGGCCCCGTCGCTGGTGATCGGGGGGCTGGTGGCCGCGGCGTGGGAGGCCCGTGGCGCCGGCCCGGAGGGGCGCCTGGCGCTGGCACTGGCCCTGGAGGGGCTCATCGCCTGGTACGCCGAGGCGCACCGGCTCACGCCCGCCCGCGACGCCGTGGCATCGGCCCGCATCCACGCCGCCGACCGCCTGCGGGCGGCGGGGCACCCTCTGCCCCCCGCGCTGGCGGACGCCCCCGCCTAGTCGTCCTGGTGCAGGCCGGAGGCCGCCTTGCTGGCGATCTCGGCCACCACCTCCTCGTTGGCCAACGTGGTGACGTCGCCCAGCTGCCGGTGCTCCGACACGTCGCGCAGGAGCCTGCGCATGATCTTCCCCGACCGGGTCTTGGGGAGGTCGGGCGTGATCACGATGGACGCGGGCTTGGCGATGGGCCCGATCTGGGTGGCCACGTGGTCGCGCAGGGCGGCGATGAGGCCCTCGTCACCGTGGACCCCGTCGCGCAGGATCACGAACGCCGCGATGGCCTCGCCGGTGATGGGGTCCTTCCGCCCCACCACGGCGGCCTCGGCCACCGCGGGGTGGTCCACCAGCGCGCTCTCCACCTCGATGGTGGACAGCCGGTGCCCCGACACGTTCATCACGTCGTCGATCCGGCCCAGGAGCCAGAAGTCGCCGTCGGCATCCACGCGGCAGCCGTCACCGGCCAGGTACATGCCGGGGAACCGGCTCCAGTAGGTGTCCACGAACCGCTGGTCGTCGCCCAGGATGGTGCGCAGCATCGACGGCCAGGGCCGGTCGATGACCAGGTAGCCGCCCTGCCCGCGCGGCACGTCCTGCCCGTCCTCGCCCACCACCCGGGCCGAGATGCCGGGCATGGGACGCGATGCCGACCCCGGCTTCAGGGTGCTCAGGCCGGGCAGGGGGCTGATCATGATGCTGCCGGTCTCCGTCTGCCACCAGGTGTCCATCACGGGGGCGGTCCCGCCGCCGATGTGCTGCCGGTACCACTCCCACGCCTCGGGGTTGATGGGCTCGCCCACGCTGCCCAGCACGCGGATGGACGACAGGTCGTGCCGCGCGGGGTACTCATCGCCCCACTTCATGAACATCCGGATGGCGGTGGGCGCCATGTAGAGGATGCTCACGCGGTGCCGGGCCGCGATCTCCCACAGCCGGTCCGGCTCGGGGAACCCGGGGGCGCCCTCGTACATGACGCTGGTGGCGCCGTTGGCCAGCGGCCCGTACACGATGTACGAGTGGCCGGTGACCCAGCCGATGTCCGCGGCGCACCAGTACACGTCGTCGTCATGCAGGTCGAACACCATGCGGTGCGTGGCGGCCACCCCGGTGAGGTACCCGCCGCTGGTGTGCACGATGCCCTTGGGCTTGCCGGTGGTGCCCGACGTGTAGAGCGCGTAGAGCATCTGCTCGGCGTCCATGGGCTCGGCCGGGCAGTCGGGGTGCGCGGCCTCCTCCACCTCGTGGAACCACCGGTCCCGCCCCTCGGTCCACGCCACCTCGCCGCCCGTGCGCCGGCACACCACCGCGTGCCGCACCCCGGGGGCGCCGTCGAGGGCCGCGTCGGCGTTGGCCTTGAGCGGCACCCGCTTGCCCGCCCGCCAGCCCTCGTCCTGGGTCACCAGCACGGTGGCGCCGAAGTCCACCATGCGGTCACGCAGCGCCTCGGCGGAGAAGCCGCCGAACACCACGGTGTGCGCGGCGCCAAGGCGCGCACAGGCCAGCATGGCGATGGGCAGCTCGGGCACCATGCCCATGTAGATGGCCACGCGGCCGCCGCGCTCCACGCCCATGTCGCGCAGCGCATTCGCGAAGCGGCTCACGCGCGCGTGCAGCTGGCCGTAGGTGATCGACTGCCGGTCCCCCGGCTCGCCCTCCCAGTGGAGGGCCACGCGGTCGGCGCGCGTCGCCAGGTGGCGGTCCAGGCAGTTGGCGGCCACGTTCAGCTGCCCGCCGGTGAACCAGCGGTAGAAGGGCGGCGTGTCGTCGTCCAGCGTGCGCGTCCACGGGGCGTCCCACTGCAGGTGGCCCGCCTGCTCCTCCCACCACGCGATGGGGTCGGCGGCCGCGCGCTCCCACGTCGCCGGGTCCGACACCACGGCCGCGGCTGCGAGGCCCGGCGGCGGCGGGTACTGGTCCCCGTCCTGCTGCAGCGCCTCGATGGCAGGATCGTCGTGGGCCATTGGGAGCCTCCCTCGCGGTGCCGTATCGTTCTCCCATGAGTGTACGCGGGCATCCACGGCGGCCGCACTGATGGCCGAGTACACGCCGGGGTCCGCCCGCACGCAGGGCGCAGGCGGCAGGGATGCCCGCTGGGTGGCCGTGCTGTCGCGCTGGCCGGTGCTGGCCGAGCCCTGGGCGCAGGACGTGGAGCGCCGCCGCACGCAGGCCGCGGATCCCGGTGAGGTGTCTCCCGCGGCACGCACCGGTGCCAACGCCGCCGAGCAGGGCATCACCCCGCTTCAGGCGATCAACCGGGCCCTGGGCCTGCCCGACGACCACGGCATCGACGAGGTGGCCCGGCGTCGGGGAGAGGCCTAGGCGTCCCTAGTCGGCGGCGTACGGCGTCTCGGCGCCCGGGGTGCCCTCGGGCACGAGGATGACCTTGGGCGGGGCCAGGTAGGTGGTGGTGAAGGCGTCCTCCTCCTTCAGGCGGCTGCCCTCGAACACCTTGCGCGTCACGCGCACGCTGAAGCCCTGCGACCCCTCGGTCTGCAGCACCTCCTGGCCCTCCGGCACCCACTCCGACGTGACCCGTCGCTCGGCGGGCTCGGTGAAGTCCGCGCGCTCGCTGGTCTCGGTCTCCACCCTGCGGTCGAACGACGTGGAGTAGATGGCCACGGTCACGCCGGATGAGCCGTTGAACACCCGCACCAGCGCCGAGGCCTTCCAGTTGTTGGTGACCTTCAGGTCGGGCGTGGGCCACGAGATGGTGGCCTCCCGCCCCTCGGGGTAGCGGTCGAAGTACAGCTGGTGGGCGGTGTGCTCGTCCAGGCGGAAGCCGGCGAAGAACGCCGCGTTGAACAGCGTGGTGGCGAGCTGCGACACCCCGCCGCCCACGGCGTCCACCAGCAGTCCGTCGGCCACCATGGGCGCGCGCACGAACCCGCGATCGGCCGTGCGCTGCCCCAGCACCTTGTTGAGCGACAGCGTGCCCCCGGGCGGGATGATGGTGCCGTTGAGGATCCGGGACGCGCGCCGGATGTTGGTGACGCGCGGCTGGCCCGCGTCGTACGGGGTGGTGAACGCGCCCACCTCCTCCTTGATCCCCAGCTTGGCGGCCTTCTCGGTGGTGAAGACGGGGGTCACGGGGACGAACGTGGACTCCACCGGCCGGTCCTCGCCCAGCAGGCCCTCGGCCACGGCCTTCGCATCCACCAGCCTCCCGTCCTTCGAGGGCACCAGGACGGCGCGGGTGCCGCGGATGTCGAACCGCGCCGGGCGCGGGATGACCGACCCGGTGGGGTAGGCCGCGATGAGCGGGCGGCGCAGATCCGATGCGGCGATGCGCAGGCCATCGGGCGTGAACCGCATCGCGGCCGCGATGGCCCTGGGCGGCAGCGTTGCCGGGATGCCGTCCACCACCACGCCCCCGCCGCGGCGGAGCACCTCCACGGCCTGGGCCACCTGCTCCTTGGCGGCGCCGGTGGTGAGCGCCGGCTGCGGGGCGCGTAGCGGGAGGTCGATGGCCGCCGGGATGGCGGTCACGTCGCCGGACATGCGCGCGCGCAGCGCCGCGCGGTCGACCACCCGGCCGGGCGCGGACGGGCGCACGTCGAAGGTCGTGCCCTTGACGGTGACCACCGCGTTCTCCTGGGCGCGGTCCACCTTGCCGGCCACCTCGGCCAACCATGCGTCGAGCGCGCCCTTGCGGTAGGCCACCGTGAGCGGCACGTCGTTCGGGCCCTGTCCCGTGATGGCCTTGATCCCGCGCACGATCCGGCTGGGCGATGCCTCCTGCGCGGCCCGGATGGCGGCGTCCACGTCCACCGACCCGCCGATGGACGCCGGGCTCACGCTGGTGAGGGTGCCCCCGCTCACGCGCAGCGCCACGGGACGCCTGACCAGCTGGTCGGCCCGGGCCGCCACGGCGGCCCGGGCCTGGACCTCGTCCTGGCCCATGTCCACGCCGGCCACGGTGGTGCCCGGCGCCACGCCGCCGCCCCCGCCCGCGATGAGCAGCACCAGCAGCACCAGCATGAGCGCACCGGCGCCCAGCACCAGGGCGCGCGCACGGCGGCCCGGTGGACCGGACCTCTTGCGCGATCCCGTGCGCGCGGGCCGCCCGCCGCGCGCGGACGGGTCCCTCCTCTGCGGGCGCGGGTCGGTCACCCGGCGACCGGCAGGTGGCGGTGGGGGAGGCGTGGCGTGTACGAGCGGATCATGGTTCCCGGGGTATGGCGACGGACGCCGCGGAGCGTCCCGCGCCGGTGATGCGCCGTGCGATGGCCCATGCCGGCAGGACCACCGCGATGCCCCCCGCGATGTCCGCGATGAAGTGCTGCCCGGTCGCCACGACGGTCGCGGCGACGGCGGGAGGATAGGCGACGGCCGCGGCGCGCACGGCCGGGTTGGTCGTGCTCGCCCACATCGTCCAGGCGACCACGGGGGACATCCCCACATGAAGGGACGGCATGGCGGCGTATGGGTTGTAGAGATGCCGCAGCAGCGCGCTGTCCATGGGGATGAACCCGCGCGACACCGAGTCGTCCACGCCGAGCTCGGGGAGCATGCGGGGCGGGGCCACCGGACGACGCGCGTACCAGGCCACGCCGGCGACCCATGAGATGAGCGCCATGGTGCGCAGCGCGGGGTACGCCGGGAGCCCCCGGTTGAAGGCGGTGCGGAGCGCCCATGGCAGGGCCACCACCTGGGTGGCGATGTAGGCGGCCCCCAGCACGGAGCGCGATGCCGGGCCGCGCACCAGCAGCCGCTGCACCCGCGCCTCCACCAGCAGGCCGGCCCGGCGCTCGACGCGGGCGATGCGGCGGGCGTTGGCCACCGCCACCCCGCGGTCGGCCCGGTGGTGCGCCCGCACCAGGTTGTACGCCAGGAGCCCGCCCACCGCGATGCCGGCCTCCACCGCCCGCCCGTGCCGGGCCGACAGGAAGCGCCGGAGCGCGCGGATCACGCGCGCTCCCCGCCCAGCTGGCCCGCGACCTCGCGCACCGCCGCCAGCCCGCTGCGCACGGCGCCCTCCATGGTGGCGGGCCAGCCGGTGGCCGTCCACGTGCCGGCCAGCACCACGCCCTGCACCTGAGTGCGGGGCCCCGGTCGGCGCGCGGCCTGGCCGGGCGATGGCGCGAACGTGGCGCGGGCATCCTTGGTGACCGCCCACGCCTGCAGCACCGCATGCCGGGCGGGCGGCAGCAGGTGGCGTACCTCGCGGTCCATGTGCTCGGCCAGCTCGGCGCGCGGAACCCCCATCTCGGCCCGTGCGGCCGACAGCGAGAGCGCCAGGTGCTGCCCCGGGGAGCCCTCGCCGGTGATGGCGGTGCGATCGAACATCCACTGCACCGGGCTGTCCACCACCGCCAGCACGGTGTGGTCCAGCACCGGGCGGTCGTACCACAGGTGCACGTTGACGATGGGTGATTCACCCAGCGCCGGGTCCATGGGCAGGGCGGCCGGTGCCGCCGCGCGCGCCCTGCCGGGGGGCAGGGCCAGCACCACGGCGTCGGCGGTGATGCGACTGCCGTCATCCAGGTCCACGCCGCCCGCGTCCGCCCCCGTGACCGCGCGTCCGGTGACCACCCGGCCGCCCGTGCGCTGGAGCAGGCGCCGCGCGGGGGCGTCCACCAGGTGCGAGAGCCCCGCCAGCGCCCACCCGATGGATGCCCCCCCGCGGGTGCGCATGAGGCCCTCGGTGATCACGAACATGGCCAGCGCCGCCGACACGCGATCGGACCGGTCGTTGCAGGTGGGCAGGATGACCACGTCCCAGAACCGCTCGATCGCGGCGTCGCGCTGGCCATGGGCCCGCAGCCAGTCGCCGAAGGCCACGTGGTCCAGGGCCTCGCGACCGGCGGGCCCCAGGGCGGCGATTGCGGTGAGCGCCCGGGTCGCGCGCACGCGCTCGGCGGGCGACAGCAGGCCGTAGCGCGCGAAGGAGGGCCCCATGTGGAACGGCGCGGGAAGCCGGCGGGCGGCGAGCACCCCGTGGGTGCCGGCGCGGTCGCGCACGTCCACCCGCAGCGCGGGCTGGATGGAGGTGAGGCCGATGGAGCCAAGGCGGTCCAGCAGTCCCATGTAGGCCGTGCAGCACCCCAGGTGCACGTGCTGGCCGTTGTCGAGCTCCGCCCCGGTGCGCGGGTCGGTGAACGAGAATGCCTTCCCGCCGAGGAACGGCCGCCGCTCCACCAGGGTCACGCGGGCCCCCCGGGTGGCGGCCTCCACCGCGGCGGAGATGCCGGCCAGCCCGCCGCCCGCCACCACCACGCGCGCGCCGCGCATGCTCAGCGCCGCCTCGTGGTGGCGGCCCGCGTGATGGAGCGCGCCATGAGCGCGGCCTTGCGATGCCCTGGCAGCGATACCCGCCCGCGGGTGTAGTCGTATCCGCGGTCCTCGATGCGGGCCAGGATGTCCTCGTAGAGGGCCGCCAGCATCTGCACGCACATGCGCGCGCGGAGGTCGAGCAGCGGCAGCAGCATGTGTCCTCCGGCGAAGTACTCCCGCGCGCGCTCCGCCTGCTGCTGCATGAGGGCCGCCATCCCCGGAGTCATGCGGTCGCCCAGGACATCCGCCTCGTCCACGCCGTGCGCGGCCATGTCGTCGGCCGGCAGGTAGATGCGCCCTCGCCCGGCGTCCTCCTGGACGTCGCGCATGATGTTGACCACCTGCATGGCCACGCCCAGGTCCTCGGCATAGCCCACCGCCGCCGGGTCGCGGAAGCCGAACACGTGCAGCGACAGCACCCCCACGGCGCCCGCCACCCGGTCGCAATAGCCCTTCAACGAGGGCCAGTCGGGGTAGCGGTCGGTGTGCAGGTCCATCTCCACGCCGTCCACGAGCGCGTCCATGGGGCCACGCGGGATGCCGAAGCGCCGGATGGCGTCGGCCAGCGCCACCAGCACCGGGTCGTCGGCCGGCACCGCCCCGGCATACGCGCGCTCCACGTCGCGCCGCCGCGCGCGCACGGCTGCGGCCTTCTCGTCGGCGCCCTCCGCGCCGTCCACCGAGTCGTCGCACAGGCGGCTGAAGGCATACAGGGCGTGGATGCCCCGTCGGCGCTCGCGCGGGAGCAGGATGAACCCGAAGTAGAAGTTGCGCGCCTCGGCCCGCGTGATGGCCGTGCAGCGGTCGTAGGCCTCGTCCACCGTCATGCCCGCGCGCCCCCCAGCATGCGCCAGGCCATGCCGGCCGCCATGGCGGCCCGCCCGCGCGCCCCGGGCGCCGGGCGCGCGGCGATGGTGTCGTACCCCTGCCGGGCGATGCGGTCGCATACCCACAGGCCGCCCGCGGTGAACATGCCGATGTCCAGGCGCACGCGACGGGGCACCATGCCGCGCAGCGGGGCCCCCTCCACCAGCCGCGCGCGGGCCCGGCCCACCTCCATGCGCACGAGCTCCCGCAGCGCGGGCGACGCCGCCTGCGCGCGCAGGTCGTCCACCTCCACGCCGAACAGCGCCATGTCCTCGCGCGGCAGGTACACGCGGTCGCGCTCGTCCAGGTCGCGGCGGATGTCCTGCCAGAAGTTCACCAGCTGCAGGCCCTCGCACGTGGCATCCGACAGGGCCGCCGAGCGGGCATCGTCGATGCCCAGCACCCCCAGCACCATCCGGCCCACCGGGGTGGCCGAGTGCGCGCAGTAGTGCAGGAGGTCCTCGTGCGTCTCCCAGCGGGTGGTGCGCTGGTCCATGCGATTGGCCTCCACCAGCCGCGTGAACAGGTCCACCCGCAGCCCGCGCCTGCGGATGACGTCGGCCGCGGCCACCAGCACGGGGTCGTCGCCCGCGCCGTCGAGGGCCTTCGCCAGGCCCGTCTCCCAGGCGTCCAGCGCCTCCAGGCGCTCGGCGGGGGTGGCGATGCCGGCGTCGCCGATGTCGTCGGTCACCCGGCACCAGGCGTACACGGCGCGCATGTCGGCCCGCACGTCGGCCGGCGCCAGGCGGAAGGCCACCGGGAAGTTCTCGTCGTGGTCGCGGGCGATGCGCTCCGCGTGCGCCCGTGCGCCCGCGGTGCTCACCGCGCGTACCGGCCCAGGGCCATCACCGGGAAGTACAGGCGGTAGTAGTGGTACTTGATCATGAAGTCGAGCGGGAACCCGGTGCCCGTGAAGGCGTCCTCGTCCCAGCTGCCGTCGGGCAGCTGCTGGTCGACCAGCCATGTGATGCCGCCCGCAACCGCGGGGTGGTCGCGATCCGCGGCCATGAGGCCGATGAGGGCCCATGCGGTCTGCGATGCCGTGGACGGCCCCACGCCCGCCAGCGACGGATCGCGATAGCTCTCGATGCACTCGCCCCAGCCGCCGTCGTGGTTCTGGCGGGCGGCCAGCCAGTCGATGGCGCGGCGCACCCACGGCTGGCCCATGTCCACGCCGCACGCGGCCAGCGCGGGCAGCACGGCGGCCGTGCCGTAGATGTGGTTCACGCCCCAGCGGCCCCACCAGGATCCATCCTCGCGCTGGGTGCCCTTGAGGTACGCCAGGCCCCGGCGGATGGCCGGGTGCCCGGGCGGCACGCCGCACGTGACCAGGGCCTCGATCACGTGGGCGGTCACGTCCTCGGTGGGCGGGTCGATGACCTCGCCGAAGTCGCACACCGGGAACTGGCCCACCATGCGGCTGGTGTTGTCCACGTCGAAGGCGCCCCAGCCGCCGCCCTCGCTCTGCATGGCCAGCAGCCAGTCCACGGCGCGGCGCACCACGCCGTCGTCGGGCGACATGCCCGCGCGCATCAGCGCGATGAGCACCTCGGCCGTGTCATCGGTGTCGGGGTACCAGTCGTTGTGGAACTCGAACGCCCACCCGCCGGCCTCGCCGCGCCGCGGGATGCGCCGCCAGTCGCCCTCGTGGGTGATCTCCTTGCCCGCGAGCCACGCGCGGGCGCGCTCCACGGCGTCGTCGTCACCCGCCGTGCCGGAGTCGTCGATGGCGATGGCGGCCAGGCAGGTGTCCCACACCGGGGAGATGCACGACTGGATGCGCAGGCGGCCCTCCCGGCGCAGGGCGAAGGTGGAGAAGCCGTCGAGCGCGCGCTCGATGACCGGGTGGTCCAGCGGCATGCCCAGCGCATGCAGGGCGATGATGGAGTACACCCACGGGGGCTGGATGCCCGCCCATGACCCGTCCACCTCCTGGCGGTCCAGGATCCAGTCGCGGATGCGGCGCTCGGCGCGCCGTCGCACCGGCGGCAGGGGATACCGGTTGTACAGGCGCGCCACGGGCATGAGCCGTCCCAGCAGGCCGGTGAGCGGCCCGGGCTGGCGCGGCTCCGGGCCCTCCACCGCCCCGGGCGCCTCCGCGAAGATCTCCTCCACCGACGGGTCCTGCGGGAAGGTGGGGTTGCGCGACAGCACCACCAGCATGGGCACGAAGGTGCCGCGCGCCCACGAGGCGAAGCGGTACACCGACATGGGCGCGCGCGGCGGAAGCAGCATCAGCTCCGACGGCGCCGCGGGCAGGGCTTCCCATGGGTACTTGCCCAGCACGGCGAGCCACAGCCGGGTGAAGAAGCGCGCCTTGTTGGCGCCGCCCAGCTGCATGATGCGCGCCGCGGCGCGGCGCATGGGCGGGGCATCCGCCGGCAGGCCGGCCAGCCGGAGGGCGTACCAGGCCTCCACGGTCACGCTCAGGTCACCCGGGCCGCCGTGCCACACCGCCCAGCCGCCGTCGTCGCACTGCGTGGCGAGGAGCTCGGCGGCGATCTCGCGGCGGTCGTCATCGGTGGCCCGGCCCAGGGCCTCCAGCAGGAACAGCTGCTCGGCCGTGATGGACGCGTTTGACTCGAGCTCGCCCCACCAGAACCCCTCCGGGTCCTGCAGGTCGCGCAGGTGCTGGGCGCCGCGATCGGCGGCCAGCAGCGCCGCGGCGCGCAGCTCTCCCCGGGTGAGGCTGCTCGTCATGCGGCCACCATCGCGCGGGTGCCATGGTCGCGGAACCACGCCACGGCATCGCCCATGGCCGTGGCCACGTCCGACTGGGGCAGCCCCAGCTCGCGGATGGCGCGCTGGGGCGAGAAGAACATGCGCTTGCGCGCCAGCAGCGCGCCATCCAGCGGGGCCCGCGGCTCTCGCCGGAGGATGCGCCCCTCCACCAGCTCGTCGGCGGCGGCCGCCGCGATGGCCACGGCGTGCGGGATGCGACGCGTGGGCGGGGGCGGCCCGCCGGCCCGATGCACCATCTCGAGGATCTGCCGCAGCGTCACGTTGCCCCAGGCGTTGCCCAGGATGTACCGCCGCCCCGGCTCACCGCGCTGGAGGGCCAGCAGGTGCCCCGCGGCCACGTCGCGCACGTCCACCAGGTTGAGCCCGGTGTCCACGTATGCCGGCATCCCCCCCGACAGCGCGTCGGCGATGAGGCGGCCGGTGGGGGTGGGGCGGCGGTCGCCCGGGCCGATGGGCGCGCTGGGGTTCACCACGTAGGCCTCCAGCCCGGTGGCGGCCGCCCGGCGCACCAGCGCCTCGGCCTCCACCTTCGACCGCTTGTACGCGCCGATGACCTGCGCCATGGGCTGGGGCGTCTCCTCGTCGCCGTGCGTGCCGTCGGCCGGGATGCCGATGGTGGCCACAGACGACGTGTGCACCAGGCGCGCGCCCTCGCGTCGGGCCACGTCGATCACCACCTGCGTGCCGCCCACGTTCACCTGCTGCACCTTCTGCGCCTGCCGCCGGCACAGCGAGTAGATGGCCGCCACGTGGAAGATGGCATCCACCCCTCGTGCCGCGCGCGAGATCGCCGCCACGTCGCGTACGTCGCCGGGCACGGCCCTCACGCCGTCGGGGAGCACGTCGCCGGTGGTGCCCCCGGGGCGCACAAGCCCGCGCACCTCCCAGCCGGCATCGCGCAGGTGCGCGGCCACGTGCCAGCCGATGAACCCGGTGGCCCCGGTGACGAGGGCGGTGGTCATGCCGCCTGCCCCAGGGCGGCGGCCACCGCGGGAACCAGGCTGCGCCGGGCGGCGCGCGCCCCCCGCGCCAGGGCGGTCCAGCGACGGATGTCCGACGGCCGGCGCGCCATGCGTCCCACGGCGCGCAGCGGGTGCACCGACCCATCGGGGTCCACCACGCCGCGCATGTCGGGCAGCTCGTCGTCCGCCCTGTCGGTGACCGCCCGGATGGCGGCGAAGGGCACTCCGGCGCGGGCGCAGGCCCGCGCGGTGCCCGCGCTCTCCATGTCCACGGCCAGCCCCGCGATGAGCGCCCGGTCCGACGGCGCCGACACCACCCCATCGGTGGTGACCAGCGTGCCGCGCGGGGCCCCGGCGCCGGTGGCCAGCAGCGGGTCGCAGGTGAATGCATCGCCCGTCACCGCGTCGCGCACGTGGGCGGGCACCACCAGGTCGCCCCGGCGCAGGGCCGGGTCGAGCGCGCCGCAGAAGCCCACGGATATGGCCGCCGTGGCCCCGTCGGCGATGGCCGCGCGCGCGGCCTGCTCGGCCGGGCCCGCGCCCATGCCCGACACGATCACCCGCACGCGGGGACCTGCGAACCGCCGGAGCATGCGCTCCTCGGCGGGGACGGCGCACATCAGCGCCACCACGCCGGCATCCATGCGACCGCGTGCCCCCGGCTCACCCGCGCGCGAGCGCGAGAAGGTCCTTGGGGCTCGACATGGCATCGAGGATGGTGGATGCCTCGTACCCGCAGTGCATGAGGCAGTTGGCGCACCGCGGGTCACGGTCGGTGCCGTACTTGTCCCAGTCGGTGTCCTCGAACAGCTCCTTCATGCTCTGCACGTGCTTGTCGGCCAGCAGGTAGCAGGGCGACCGCCAGCCCTCCACGGTGTAGGTGGGCATGCTCCAGGCCGAGCAGCGGTACTGGCGCTTGCCCTGCAGGAACTCGTGGAAGAGCGGGTTGTTGTAGAAGGGGATGTCCAGCCCCTCGCAGCGCTCGTGCACCTCGGTGTAGAGCGCCTGCGCCTCGGTGCGCGCCAGGAACTGCTCGCGGTCGTGGGTGACCGACTGGTAGTCGTAGCCGGGGGAGGTGATGCACCCCTCCACGCCCATGTCCTTGAGGTACTCGAACAGCTCCACGTACTCCTGGGCGGGGGTGCCGCGGAAGATGGTGGTGTTGGTGCACACGCGGTAGCCCCGCGCGATGGCCTCGCGCATGTGGGCCGTGGCCTTCTTGAACACGCCCTGGCGGTCCACCGCGTGGTCGTGCACCGACTCCATGCCGTCGATGTGCACGACGAACGCGAACCGGGTGTCGGGCTCGATGCGCCCGAACGCCTTGTTCATGAGGATCCCGTTGGTGCACAGGTAGACGAAGCGACCCTGGTCGATGATGCCGTGGACGATCTCGTCGATCTGCTTGTGGATGAGGGGCTCGCCGCCGGGGATGTTCACGATGGGCGCGCCGCACTCATCGGCCACCCGCAGGCACTCCTCGACCGTGAGGCGCTTGTGGAAGACGTCCTTGTACTCCTGGATGCGCCCGCACCCGGTGCATGCCAGGTTGCACAGCTCCAGCGGCTCGAGCATGAGCGTGAAGGGGAAGCGCTCCTCGCGCTGGAGCAGCTTCTTCTTCGCGATGTACGTGGCCATGCCGAGCTCGAGGCTGATCGGGCGTCGTGGCACTGCGTGACCTCCGGTGGAAGAGAAACTGACGCCCGAACGCTAACCCACCCACCGGCGCGCCGCCGCCGGGGGACATGCCGGCTAGCTCTGGCGCGCGAACGCGGTGTCGGCCACGGCCGCCAGGTCGTCCACGTCGCCCGGTAGCTGCTCCAGCAGCGCCATGGCGCGCGCGTGCGATTCGGCCGCGAGCTCGCGCGCGCGGTCCATGCCGTGCAGGCTGGTGTAGGTGACCTTGCCCAGGCGCTCGTCGGTGCCCACCGCCTTGCCCAGCTCCTCCTCCGACCCGGCCACGTCGAGGATGTCGTCCACGATCTGGAACAGGAGGCCCAGCTCGCGGGCGAAGGCCCGGTACACCGCGTCCTGGTCCGGCGGCGGGGGGCTCAGCACCAGCGCCACGTGCACCGACACGGCCATGAGGCGACCGGTCTTGAGCGCGTGCATGGCCGCCAGGGCGTCGGCCCCGCCCGCGCCCGCGCCCTTCAGGTCGAGGTACTGGCCGCCCACCATGCCCGCCACGCCCGTGGCCCGGCTGATCTCGCGCAGGATCCCGGCCTGCACCGCGGGACCGCCGCCCTGCTCCTCGCACACCAGGCGCACCGCCTCGGCGAACAGGGCGTCGCCGGCGAGGATGGCCACGTCCTCGCCGAACCGCACGTGGCACGTGGGCATGCCGCGGCGCAGGTCGTCGTCGTCCATGGCGGGCAGGTCGTCGTGGATGAGCGAGTAGGTATGCACCAGCTCGATGGCCGCCGCCGCGGGCATGAGGTCGGCGGGCGCGCGGCCCAGCGACTCGGCCGTGGCAAGCGCCAGGACCGGGCGGATGCGCTTGCCCCCGGCCAGCAGCGAGTACCGCATGGCCTCCACCAGGCCCTCCGTGCCGGCGGCCTCGGCGGCCTCGCGGGAGTCGCCCACCGTGAACCAGAGGCCGTCCAGGTAGGCGTCCACCTGCTCCCGCAGGTGCTCGGGATAGCGGGCATGCACGGTGCGTGCGGGAGCGTCGCTCATGGGGCGGCAGGCTACCCGGCTGGTACCGTCGCCCGCCATGCGCGCGCTGGTGCTCCACGGCCCCGACGACCTCCGGCTGGAGGACCTCCCCGTGCCCTCGCCGGGCCCGGGCGAGGTGGTGCTGCAGGTCACCCGTGCGCTCACCTGCGCCACCGACGCCAAGATGCTGCGCCAGGGGCGCCATCCGGCCCTGCCCGTGCCCCCGGCGCCCTTCGGCCACGAGGCCTGCGGCGTGGTGGCGGCGGCGGGCGCGGGCGTGGACGGCGTGCGCGAGGGCGACGCCGTGGTGGTGGCCAACTCCGCGCCCTGCGGGGAGTGCCCGCCGTGCCTGCGGGGACGCCCCTCGCTGTGCGAGGACATCGTGTACCTGTCGGGTGCGTACGCCGAGTACCTGCGGGTGCCGGCACGCATCGTGGCCCGCAACATGCTGCCGCTCCCGCCCGGGCTCGCCCCGGAGCGCGCCGCCATGGTGGAGCCCCTGGCCTGCGCCGTGCGCGGGGTGGAGCGGGTGGAGGCGGGGGAGGGGGATGAGGTGGTAGTGCTGGGTGGCGGCGTGCAGGGCACCCTCATCGCCGGCCTGCTCGCGGTTCGCGGGTGCCGCGTGACCCTGTGCGATCCGCACGCCGAGCGCCGCGACCGGGCCCTGCGGTTCGGCGCCGCGCGGGCCATGGACGCGCCACGCGATGCCGCGGCGGTGGAGGCCGTGCGCGCCGCGCATGGCGACGGGCGCGGCCCCGACGCCGTGGTGGAGGCCGTGGGGCGCCCCGACGCGTGGGAGGCCGCCGTGGCGCTGGCGCGCCCCGGCGGCGAGGTGCTGCTGTACGGGGGGTGCGCCCCCGGCACCACCGTGACGCTGCCCACGCACCCGCTCCACTACGGGGAGCTGTCGGTGCGCGGCAGCTATCACCACACGCCCGCGGCCGTGCGCGCGGCGCTCGCCCACCTGGCGGCAGGTGACGCGCCGTACGGCGACCTCCTGGGCGGTGAGATCACCCTGGAGGACGTGGCCCCGGTGCTGCGTGCCGGCTCGGGCGACAAGCGTCCCGTGCGCCCGGCCTAGGGCCCGGCCCGGGCCTCAGGCCTTGGCGATGAGTGCCTTGAGCTGCTCGAACTGGTCGGCCTGCTCGCGCAGTCGGCCCAGTTCGGCCTCCTGGGATCGCACCAGGCGCGCCAGGTCGCGCACGGCCTCCTCGAGGCGTGCGATCACCGCGTCCACCTCGCCGCCGCCGGCCTTGCCCTGCCCCTTGGGCCGTCCGGGGCCCCGTCGCACGCGTGGCTCCAGGGCCACGCCGCGCTTGCGGGCGATCCGGTAGTAGTTGGCCGCCACGGTGCCCGACCGGCGGCCCGTGCGCGCGGAGATGGCCTCGAAGGCGTCGCTCTTCGACATCGCGCCCCCCGCCGTCATCTGCTCCACCTCGGCGAAGATCGCCTCGGCGATGCCCCCGCGCGCGGGAGCCCCCGCATCCGGCGCGGGCGCGCGGGTGGCGGTGGTGGCGGGCGACACCGGGGCCCCTGAGGGCTCGTTCATCATCATCTCCTGCTCGTTGGCCCCGGGCTTATGTCACATGTAATTCACATAAGTCAAATGACATAAGTGAAGATGTAATTCGTGACGGCCTAATCCGATGTGAATATGGCCATGGTGGCGGTGAATCCGTGCAGGTGCGCCCGGCCGCCCACCGGGCCGATCTCCCCGTTGCAGAACATCCCGGCCATGGGGACCTGCCCCAGCACGTCCGCGATCGCGGCGGCGTCGTGGTCCGGCCCCGGGAACATGCGCGTGCCGCGTCCGTTGCACGTGAACAGCAGCGCTCCGCGGGCGGTGCCGCGCGGCACCTCGCCCAGGGCGCGGCGCAGGTCGGCGTCCGCCGATGCGTGGTCGCGCACCTGCAGCTGCATCACCTGCCCCACGCGAACGTCCTCGCCCACGGCCATGGCGCCGCTGTCCGGGTCGCCGCCCAGGATCCCCCGGATGAGGAAGTCTCCCTGCTCGAGCTGGGGCTTGTTGCCGTCCACCACCAGGCCCGCCAGCACGCCCTGGTCCACCAGCGCGCGCTCGTCATGCGGCAGGGCCTCCACCACCTCGCGCACCCGCTGCAGCGCCGGCTTGCCCGCCAGTTCGGCGATGACCCCATCGCCTCCCGCCGTGATGGTCATCTCCGGCCCCACCGGCCGGCATCCCTGGGACACCACCGCCCGCGCCCCGGGCACCACCACTCCCACGGCGCCGCTGGTGAGCACGGTGCCGTCCACCACCAGGCGGTGGTCGCCGGGCTGGCGGCCCCCCGATGCCATGCCCCCCACGATGGCGCCCTCGAGCGCGCTGCCGTCCGCGCCGCGCAGGGCCGACGGGGGGAACCCGAATGGGTCCGCGAGGAGGATGGCCATGCCCTCCTCCACGGGGATGGCCTGGGTGGCCGGGTCGAACGCGAAGGCGCGGATGGCGCGCCCCGGCAGGACGGCGGCCCACAGCGACAGCCCCGGCGGGTGTTCCACCTCGCGTCCGGTCCCGGCCACGGCCTCGGCGGTGCAGCCGATGAGCGCCCCCGGCGCCAGGTGGCCCTGGATGATGGCGGCGATGCCCGGCGCGTTGGCCATGAGGTCGGGAGTGGCGAACACCACCGCCAGGTCGGGCGTGGCGCCGCCCAGTGCCTGCCGCACGGCGTCGCAGGCCTCGCGCGCCGCGGCACCCGCATCGGGCGTGGTGCTGAGGAACGAGGCGAATGCGTCCACACGGGGATCCTATGGCCAACCCGACGTCGTGCACGCCGCGCTTGACACCTCGCCGGGCGACTGGTCGTGTTCCGGGGGATGCGAAGCCGCATGAACCGCACGTCAGGGCCCAGGCGGGCCGTGGTCGCCATCGCGATGCTGCTCGCGGTGCTGGCCTGGCTTGCGGCGGTGGCCACCTGGACGGCCTCCAGCCGCGTCACCTCGCCGTCGGGCTTCGCCGACGTGGCGGTGGAGACCATCCAGAGCCCGCAGGGCGCCCAGCTCGTCACCGCGGCGCTGGTGGACAGGGCAACGGCGGCCGCTGCGGCGCGGGGCTTCGACCTGACCTCGGTCGCCCGCGGCGAGGTGTCCACGCAGGTGCGCGAGATCATCGAGGGCGCGCAGTTCCCGGGGCTCATGGGGCCTGCCCTCGCGCGGGCGCGCGAGGCCTACGAGGCCGCCCCCGATGGACCCATCACCATCGACTTCGCCGCCCTCCGGCCGCTGGCCGAGGAGCGGGTGCGCGCCATCAACCCCGAGTTGGTCAAGGCCATCCCCGCCGATCCGGACCTGGTCGTGACGGTGCAGAAGGACGACCTCCCGGGAGTGGCCTCCGACATCGCGGGCGCATCGTCCACGCTGCGGTGGCTGCCCCTCTGGCTCCTGCTCGGCGCGCTGGTCATGGGCGCGCTGGCCACGTGGGCGGCGGGGGACCGGGCGCGCATCCTGAAGTGGCTCGGCATCGCGTCCCTGGCCATCGCGCTGGTTCCCCTCGGCATGCGGCTGGGCGTGCCGCCGGCCGTGGCGTCGTTCCTCGAGGCCGGGAGTCCCTCCGACGTGGGGTCAACGGCCGCCGGGGCCATCCTGGCCCACTGGTGGATCGCGGTGATCGCCTGCGTGGGCATGGGCGCCGTGTTGCTGGGGCTGTCGGCGTACGCGGGACGGGCCCCGCGCCAGCGCAGGCCGCCGGTGGTGCTGGGCCGCTAGCCGTCGAGCGGGTCGACCACCGCGTGGGCCTCGATGGCGCGGTCGCCCGGCACCATGATGTCCCTGGGCCCCCCGGCCAGGTAGTCGGGCACGTCGAACCCCGCCATACGGCGCACGTACGCCGGGATGCCGGCGTCGGCCAGCAGGCCCTGGATCATCTCGGCCTCCGGTTGGTTGCGCGCGATGGCCACGCGCACCCATGGCACCTCGGGCGCGCGCGGCGCGGCGGCCGGCCGTACCCGAGCGGCCGCCGGGCGGGCCAGGAGCGCCGCGATGGCGAACCCGGCCACGTGCACCCAGTGGGCGGTGTCGGACTGCGCCCCGGACACGGCGGCGATGGTCTCGTAGGCGATCCACAGCGCGATGAGGATCCATGCGGGGATGCCCCCGCCCTCGCCCTCGCGTGACACCAGACGCAGCCGGGCCCCGGGGAACAGCACCAGGTAGGCGCCCAGCACCGCGGCCACCACGCCCGACCCGCCGATGACCGGCTGCACCGATGAGGCGTCGGCCACGGCCTCCACGAGGAACGCCGCGTAGCCGACGCCGAGCACGAAGGGCAGGAACCGCACGCGGCCCAGGCGCTCCTCCACCGACGGGCCGAACACCCAGAGGAACAGCAGGTTGCCGAGCAGGTGCCACCATGAGGCGTGGAGGAACTGGGCGGTGAGCACCTCGAGCCATGGGGAGTGCTCGGCCGAAAGCGCCACGCACGCATCGGCGGTGCCGTCGGCCCCGCCGGTCACGTGCGCCGGCACCATTCCCCAGCGGCAGGCCAGCGCCTGTGACGAGTCGTCGACGTTGCCGTCGTCGGGGCGCACCGACTGCACCACCCACATCACGGCCCACGCGGCCATGAGGGCATAGGTGAGGACGGGGACGCGGGGGCGCGGGAGGTCGTCCGAGAGGATCCGCGCCATGGGGCCGGCTACCCCAGGATGTTCATCAGCAGCGCCGCCTGCACGTGCAGGCGGTTCTCGGCCTCGTCCCACACCGCGGACCGCGGCCCGTGGTAGACCGCCCGCGTGATCTCCAGCCCGTCATGCGCCGGCAGCGGGTGCATGGCGATGGCGTCGGGCGCGGCGGCATCCATGAGGGCCTCGTCCACCCGGTAGGGCGCGAACACCCGAAGGCGCTCGGCCTCCTCCTGCTCGTCGCCCATCGACACCCACACGTCGGTGTACACCGCGCGCGCGCCGTCCACCGCCTCGCGCGGGTCGGTGACCACGTGCACCGCACCCCCGTTGGCGCGCGCGATGGCATCCGCCGCCGCCACCACGTCGGGGTCGGGCAGGTAGCCATCGGGGCACCCGGCCACCACCTCCATGCCCAGGTGCGCCCCGGCCACCATCAGCGAGTGGCAGCAGTTGTTGCCATCGCCCACGTACGCCGCGCGCAACCCGGCCACGTCGCCGAACCGCTCGCGGATGGTCATGACGTCGGCCAGCCCCTGGCAGGGGTGGTGGTCGTGCGTGAGCGCGTTGATGACCGGCACGTCGGCGTGCTCGGCCAGGGCCACCACCTTGCCGTGGTCGACGGTACGGATGACGATGGCGTCCACGAACCGCGACAGCACCTTGGCGGTGTCCTCGATGGTCTCGCCGCGGCCCAGCTGCATGTCGCGGCCGGCCAGCACCACCGGGTGGCCGCCCAGGCGCGCGATGCCCACCTCGAATGACACCCGCGTGCGCGTGGACGGCTGCTCGAAGATGAGGGCCACGGCGCGCCCCCCGAGCACCTGCGGCCAGTCGCGATCGGCCTTGAGCGCGTCGGCCAGGTCGAGCACCTCGCGCACGGCGTCGCCGGGGTGGTTCATGAGGCTCAGCAGCGAGCGGTCGCTGAGGGCCGGGATGGGCTGGTGGCGTATCACCCGCGCAGCCTATCGTGGGTTCACAGGGCGTCCCGTCCGGCGCATGCGGCACGATCACCCGACGCAGGCGATCGGGGAGGCAGCATGTCGACGGGGTGGTGGGTGCTCATCGGCATCGCCGCGTTCCTGCTGCTCGTGGCGGTGTACGACGTCCTCCAGCGGCGGCATTCCATCCTCCGGGTCTTCCCGGTGGTGGGCCACCTGCGCTTCATCCTCGAGGCCTTCGGGCCCGAGCTCCGCCAGTACATCGTCACCAGCAACGACGACGAGCGGCCGTTCAGCCGCAACCAGCGCAGGTGGATCTACGCCACCAGCAAGGGGCAGAACTCCTCATTCGGGTTCGGCACCGATGCGGAGTTCGAGCGCTCGCCCGGCTACCCCATCATCAGCCCCGCGGCGTTCCCGGCGCCGCCGCCCGAGGAGGGCGACCCCGACGACTGGCCGGTGCCCTCCGCCAAGGTGCTCGGAGGTCCACGTGAGCGGCCAGCGGCCTTCCGCCCGGCGTCGGTGGTGAACATCTCGGGCATGTCGTTCGGGGCCCTGTCGGCCCGCGCCGTGGAGTCGCTCAACGCCGGCGCCGCGCTGGCGGGCTGCATGCAGACCACGGGAGAGGGAGGGCTCACGCCCTACCACCTGCAGGGCGGCGACCTGGTCATGCAGTTCGGCACCGGCTGGTACGGCGCGCGCGACTCCCGCGGCCGGCTGGACCTGCCGCGGCTGGTGGACCTGGTGCAGCAGCACCCCATCCGCGCCATCGAGCTGAAGCTCAGCCAGGGGGCCAAGCCGGGCATCGGGGGCATGCTGCCGGCGTCGAAGGTCACCCCCGAGATCGCGCGCATCCGCGGCGTGGAGCCCGGCGTGGCGTGCGTGAGCCCCACCCGCAACCCGGAGTTCGGGAACGCCGACGAGATGCTGGACGTGGTGGAGCGCATCGCCGAGGCCACGGGGGTGCCGGTGGGCATCAAGAGCGCCGTGGGCCAGCCGGACTTCTGGAAGGACCTGGCGCGCCTCATGGAGCCGGGCGACCGGGGCGTCGACTTCATCACCATCGACGGCGGGGAAGGGGGCACGGGCTCGGGCCCGCTGGCGTTCGTGGACCACGTGGGCCTGCCCTATCGCCTGGCGCAGGCGCGCGCGCTGCGGGCATTCGCCGAGCGGGGCATCCAGCACCGGGTCACGTGGATCGGCAGCGGGCGGCTGGGGCTCCCCGAGGAGTCCATCATGGCCTTCGCCCTGGGGGCGGACATGGTGAACGTGGGGCGCGAGGCCATGCTGTCCATCGGCTGCATCCAGGCGCAGCGGTGCCACACGGGACACTGTCCCAGCGGTGTGGCCACCCAGTCGCGCTGGCGTCAGCGCGGCATCGACCCCGCCCTCAAGTCGGCCCGCGCGGCGTCGTACGTCATCGCGCTGCGGCGCGAGATCATGCGCCTCGCCCGCTCCACCGGAGTGGAGCACCCCGCGCTGGTGTCGCTGGCGCACATCGAGGTGCTGGAGGGGGACGTGCTCACCCCGGTGGCCCAGCGGTTCGGCCTGGTCCCGGAGTGGGCCGTGCCGGTGGAGATCTGACCGCCGCGCCGCCGGCTCAGCCGGCCGCGAGGGGCCCTGCGGACCACCCGGCGCCCAACTGCATGGCGAGGTCGATGTCCGACGGCGATGCCACCCCCTCGTCGACCAGTCGGCGCGCCTCGTCCATGGCCGCGGCGTAGTAGACCGCCGCCACCACCGGCTCGGTTCCGGTGGGCGCGCCCTCGGCCGCGGGCACCAGTCCCCCGCCCGACTTGCGACCCAGTCGCCCCTCGGCCACCAGCGGCGCCAGCGTGCCGGCATCGGCGAACCGGTCGCCGTACGCGGCCTCGAGGTCGGACCGGATGCTCTCCAGCACGTCCAGCCCCACCAGGTCGCCCAGCGCGAAGGGCCCCATGGGCGCGGGGCCGCCATCCACCACCGTGCGGTCGGCCGCGTGCCGGTCCACCGGCGCGCCCGCGGCGGCGCGGTAGGCCTCCGCCATCGCCCGCACGAGCACGCGGTTCACCACGAACCCCGGGCACTCGCGCACCCGCACGGGCGCCTTCCCCAGGTCGGCGGCCAGCGCCAGGGCGCGCGCCACGGTGTCCTCGGTGGTGGCCGCCCCGGCGATCACCTCCACCAGCCTCATGGTGGCGGCGGGGTTGAAGAAGTGCAGCCCCACCAGCCGCCCGGGCGACGACGTGCCATCGGCGAGCGCGGTCACCGAGAGGCCGGAGGTGTTGGTGGCCACCAGCGCGTGGGGCGCCACCGCGGCATCGATCTGCGCGTGCACGCGTGCCTTGAGGGAGAGGTCCTCGGGCACCGCCTCGATCACCACGTCGGCCGGTGCCAGCGCCGCGATGCCGTCCACGGCGTGGATGCGACCTGTGCACGCCGCCACGTCCGCGGGGTCGCGCCTGCCGCGCTCGGCCAGCCGCGCGCCGGTGGCCAGCGCCTGGGCGCGCCCGGCCTCCGCGCGCGGGCGGTCTGCGTCGGCCAGCAGCACGTCCATCCCGGCCAGCGCGGCGACCAGTGCGATCTCCGCGCCCATGGTCCCCGCGCCCACGATGCCGATGGTGGTCATCGGCCGAGCCTAGCCGGGGTCGCGGGTGGGGGAGCGTCCGGCGCCACCTCTAGTTTTCCGGAAACCGGGAATGTTGACGACCCGGTTCACCGCCTCCGGTGAATCACGCCCACGACCACACGCCAGTCCCGGACGCCGCCCTCGCCGCGCGGTACCGGCAGCGTCGCCTCTGGCTCCTGGTGCTCCTGCTCGCCGCCACGGTGGTGCCCATCGTGGCGATGGGCGCATGGTGGCTGTGGCCACTGCTCGTGGTGCCCGCTGCCCTCGCCGCGCCGCTGGCCGGCGGCACCGGGCTCATCGCCGCCCTCCTCGCATCGGCCATCGGCCTGGCCGCCGCATCAGCGGGCGACGTGGCATCGGCCGAGCTGGCCATGGGCTTCCTGGCCGTCGTCGTCATGGCGGCGCTGGGCGCGGCGCATGCCGGCATGACCCAGGGCATCGTGTCCGGGTGGGCGTCGCGCGGCGCCGATCGGGCGTCCGCCGGTCCCGCGCCGCGCCAGGTGTTCGACCTCATCGCCGACCGCGACTGCCGCCGCGCCGCCGAGACCGGCAGCCCGGTGGCCGTGGCCATCGTGGCCATCCCGCGGGTTGACCTGATCACGGCCCGCCACGGCGCCGGGGCGGTGGACGACCTGCTGGACGCCTGCACGAGCGCCGTCAATGGCGCCACCGGGCGGTCGGACCTGGTCATGGAGGAGTCCGACGGGCGCTACGTGGCGCTGGTGGCCGGCACCGCCGATGCCGCGCGCGACCTGGCCGAGCGCATGGCCGCCGCGCTGGAGTCGGTGGCGGTACGCGACCGCGATGGGTTGCGGGTGACCACCGGCGAGGTGGGCGTGGGCGTGGCCCAGTGGGCCCAGCACGACACCGGACCCGATTCGCTCATCGAGCGGGCTGCCACCGACCTCCGCGCGGGCATGGTGCGCACCGGCGCGGGCGACGATCAGGTCACCGGCGAATTCCGGAGCGTCGCCGTGGCCGACGCCGCATGACCCGGGCCACGGTGGCCCCCAGGCCGGCCCCGGCCACCACGTCCAGGGGGTCGTGATCGGCGGCGGCCACCCGCGCCGCCATCCCCGCCACCGCCATCAGTCGCGCCACCGCGCCCAGCACGGGGCGCTCGCGCGCCACCACCGACGCGATGGCCGTGGATGACGCCGCGTGGCGTGACGGAAACCCGCCTTCCCCGCGGTGGCCGGGCCGCGGCCGGTCGATGGCATCACGGGCCACCCGCGCCACCAGCCCCGCCGCCGCGCCGGCGGCGGCCGCGCGCACGGCCAGCATCCGGGACCCCGGCAGCAGCAGCAGCGAGATGACCAGTGCCTGGAATGCCGGGGCCATGGCATCCGCGGCCAGGCGAGCCGACTCGTGACCGGCGGGAAGCGCCCCCACGCGTTGGCGCACCTCGCGTCCGGCGCGCCGGTCCGCGGCCAGGACTGCCGATGCGATCTCGGGCGACGACATGGTCGTGACGGTACGAGAACCCGGGTCCACGCGCCCGGCTAGTCTCGGTTGCATGGCACCCCGCGCAACCATCTCCGCCCTGGCGGGAACCGCGGTCGTCGCGGCGTCGGCCATCGCGCTGGCCGGGTGCGGCGCGTCCACCATCGGCGGCGTGCCCGAGGTGGTGCCCGAAGGGGACCGGCCGGCGGCCATCCCGGTGTCGGTGCCGCGGCTGTCGGGTGCCGGCGACCTGTCCGTGGGCCGCCCGTCGGCGCGCCCCACGGTGGTGAACCTGTGGGCCTCGTGGTGCGGCCCGTGCAAGGAGGAGATGCCGGCCGTGCAGCGGTTCGCCCGCTCCACCCCTGGCGTGCGCGTGGTGGGCGTGGCCATCGACGATGCCCCGGATGCGGCCCGCCAGTTCGCGCGCCAGGTGGGGGTGACGTTCCCCCTGGGGGTGGACCAGGACGACCGCGTGGGCGATGCCTACGGCGTGACCGGCCTGCCCACCACGCTGTTCCTCGATCGGCAGGGCCGCCTGGCCGCCACCTGGGCGGGGCCGGTGACCGAGGCGGAGCTCACGCGCATCAGCTCCGCGGTCGCGGGCGCCTCGTGAATACTCCCGGCGCCTCGTGAATACTTCGCGCGTGGACCTCCCGGATCGCGTGCGTGCGCATTGCCGCCGCCATGGACTTCTCCCCCCCGGTTCGGGCGTGCTGGCGATGGTGTCGGGTGGTGCCGACTCCATGTGCCTCATGCACGTGCTCGCGGCCATCCATGACGGCCCGATCCACGTGCTGGCCTTCGACCACGGCCTGCGGCCCGAGGCGGCCACGGAGGTGGCGGCCGTGCAGCGGGCGGCGCATGCCCTGGGGCTGCCCGTGCATGTCGAGGCGCTGGGGCTGGCGCCCGGCCCGGGCGCGGCGGAGCGCGCGCGCGATGCCCGGCTGGCGGTGGCAGGGCGCATGCGACGCGACCTGGGGCTGGACCTGGTGGCAACCGGCCACACGCGGTCCGATCACGTGGAGACCATCCTGTTCCGGGCGGCGCGGGGCACGGGGCGCACGGGGGCGCTGGGCATGTCGCCGCGGCGTGACCACCTGGTGCGCCCGCTGCTGGGCCTGTCGCGCGCGGACACCCGGGCCTGGTGCCGCGCCACCGGCGTGGCATTCGTCGATGACCCCACCAACCACGACCTGGCCATGGCGCGCGCCCGCGTGCGCCACGGGCTGCTTCCGGCGCTGGACGCGGTGCACCCCGGGGCGGAGGCCAACGTCGCCCGCCTGGCCGACCTGCTCGCCGACGAGGCACTGGTGATCGACGCGGCGGTGCGCGATGCCCTGGCGCGGGTGGAGCGCGACGGCGGGCTCGACGCCGCCGCCCTCGGGCGCGAGCCCGTGGGCGTGGCGCGCCTGCTGGTGCGTGACCTCCTGGCCGCCGCGGGGCTCCCGGGCGACGCCATGGGGGCCGACGTGGTGGATGCGGTGCTGGCGCGCGCCGCCTGCGGCAGCGGCAGCACGCAGGTCCCCGGGGGCCTGGTGGCCGTGGACCGTGGCGTGCTGGTGGCCGAGGCCATGGGGCGCCGCGTGGAGCCGATGTCGCCCATGCCCCTGGACGTGCCGGGCGCGGTCCGCCTTCCGGGCGGCGGGACCGTGCGCGCCCGCCGGGGGACGGCCGGGACCACCTCGCCCGGCAGCGCATGGGTGCGCCCCCTCCCCGCCATGGTGGTGCGGCCTCCCGTGCCCGGTGATCGCATCGCCCTCCCCGGGGGAGGCCACCAGCCCGTGGGCCGGCTGCTGCAGGCGGGCGGCGTGCCCGCGCGGCACCGGGCCGAGGTGGCCGTGGTGGCCAGTGGCGACCGCGTGCTGTGGGTGGCCGGCCACCGGGCGTGCGCCGACGCCGTGGCCGCGCCGGGCGCGCCGGCCGTGAACCTGAGCGCGGAGGCGGCATGAGCACGGGAGCGCCGGGCGAGGTGCTGGTCACGCGCGAGCAACTGGATGCCCGCGTGCGCGAGATGGCCGCGCAGATATCGGTGGACTACGCCGGCCGCGACCCGCTGCTCATCGGTATCCTCAAGGGCGCGGTGTTCTTCACCGCCGACCTGGTGCGCGAGCTCAGCATTCCCTGCGAGATCGACTTCATGGCCGTGTCGTCGTACGGATCGGCCACGCACTCATCGGGCGTGGTGCGCATCACCAAGGACCTGGACGTGAGCATCGAGGGACGCCATGTGCTGCTGGTGGAGGACGTGATCGACTCCGGGCGCACGCTCCGGTACCTCATGCGCAACCTCGCGGCCCGCGACCCGGCATCGGTGGAGGTCGCCGCCCTGCTCAGCAAGCCGGCCGCCGAGCGGCTGGACCCCGGTGCCCGCTACGTGGGCTTCCGCCTGCCCGACGTGTTCGTGGTCGGGTACGGCCTCGACGCGGGCGAGCGGTACCGCGAGCAGCCCTTCATCACCGCCTACGGCTGAGGACCGGGTCGCGTGGACCGGCAGGTGGCCGTTGATCCGCCGGGACGCTGCTACCCTCGGGCCCTGTCGTCGAGCGGGAGCTGACCGCTGAGCCGCTTCTTCAAGAGCGCTGCATTTCCGATACTGATCGTGATCCTGCTGGCCTTCGTGGCGCAGCGGCTGGTCACCTCGTCGTCGGAGCCCGCCCAGAAGCCCACGTTCACCGCGTTCCAGCAGGAGCTGGCCGCCGGGAAGGTGTCGGCCGTCACCATGCAGACGAAGAGCCAGGAGCTCGACGTCACGCTGAAGGACGGCAAGACCTACGTCACCGGCTACCCCGACAACTACGGGGCCGAGGTCACCACCGCCATCGACGAGGCCAAGGTGCCGTTCGTGGTGGAGGGCAAGGGCGGATCGGCCTGGTGGGGCTTCCTGCTCACCCTGGCGCCGTTCCTGCTGTTCTTCCTGTTCTGGATCTTCCTCATGAACCAGATGCAGGGTGGCGGCTCCAAGGTCATGAGCTTCGGCAAGAGCAAGGCCAAGCGCATGTCGGTGGACCAGCCCAAGATCACCTTCCGTGACGTGGCCGGCGCCGAGGAGGCCGTGGAGGAGCTCGAGGAGATCAAGGAATTCCTCGAGAACCCCAAGCGGTTCCAGTCGCTGGGCGCGCGCATCCCCAAGGGCGTGCTGCTGTACGGCCCTCCCGGCACGGGCAAGACCCTGCTCGCGCGCGCCGTGGCCGGCGAGGCGGGCGTGCCGTTCTTCTCCATCTCGGGGTCGGACTTCGTGGAGATGTTCGTGGGCGTGGGCGCCAGCCGCGTGCGCGACCTGTTCGAGCAGGCCAAGCAGAACTCGCCCTGCATCATCTTCATGGACGAGATCGACGCCGTGGGCCGCCACCGCGGAGCCGGCATGGGCGGTGGCCACGACGAGCGCGAGCAGACGCTCAACCAGCTCCTGGTGGAGATGGACGGTTTCGAGGCCAAGGACAACATCATCCTCATCGCGGCCACCAACCGGCCGGACATCCTCGACCCGGCCCTCCTGCGCCCGGGCCGCTTCGACCGCCAGATCATGGTGGACCGACCCGACCGCGCCGGCCGCGCCGAGATCCTGCGCGTGCACACCCGCGGCAAGCCCATCGCCAAGGACATCGACCTCGACACCCTGGCCGGCCAGACCCCGGGCTTCACCGGCGCCGACCTGGCCAACCTGGTCAACGAGTCGGCCCTGCTGGCCGCCCGCAAGGGCCACAAGGTCATCGACGCCCAGGAGCTCGAGGAGGGCATCCTGCGCGTCATCGCCGGACCGGAGAAGAAGACCCGCCTGCTCTCCGACAAGGAGCGCGTGGTCACGGCGTACCACGAGATGGGCCACGCCATCGTGGGTCACTTCCTCCCCAACGCCGACCCGGTGCACAAGATCTCCATCGTCAGCCGTGGCCAGGCGCTGGGCTACACCATCTCCATGCCCGCCGAGGACAAGTTCCTCACCACGCGCGCGCAGCTGGAGGACACCATGGCGATGACCCTCGGCGGCCGCGCAGCCGAGGAGATCGTGTTCGCCGAGATCACCACGGGCGCCGCCAACGACCTCGAGAAGGTCACGGCCACGGCCAAGCAGATGACCATGCGCTTCGGGATGAGCGAGAAGCTGGGTCCGCGCGTGCTGGGCCACAACCACGGCGCGCCCTTCCTGGGTCGCGACATGCACAGCGAGCCCGACTACTCCGACGACATCGCGCGCCAGATCGACGCCGAGATCCGCCGCATCATCGAGGACGCCTACCAGCGCGCCAAGGACATCCTGTCCGAGCACCGCATGGACCTGGAGAACATCACCCAGATCCTGCTTCGCCGGGAGACCATCGAGCGCGATGAGTTCCTGCGCCTGCTCGATGGCGAAGCCGAGGCCGATGTCTTCCGCGTCAAGGACGAGCGCGCCCGCCAGAAGGCCGCCGAGGCCGAGCGGGCCGCCGACGAGGCCGAGTCGGCCAAGCGCCGGCAGCCGCTGCCGCCGCCCGCGCCGGGCACCGAGCCGGGCACCGCCGGGGTCTAGGACCCAGCGGCCCGGGGGTTTTCCCTCCGGTCGCGACCGGAGGGAAAACCCCCGCGCCGCTTGCGCGCCTGCCGGCTGCGCCGCGGCTATCGTCCGGGCGATGCCGTCCCCGCTCGCCTGGCTCGCGGCTCCCTGCGTGATGGGGGTCCTCAACGTGACCCCCGACTCGTTCAGCGATGGGGGCGAGCACCTCGATCCCGCCTCGGCGGTGCAGCACGCGCGGCGCATGGCCGCCGACGGCGCGGCCATCGTCGACGTGGGAGGGGAGAGCACCCGCCCGGGCGCGGAGCCCGTGCCGGTGGGGGAGGAGATCGCCCGGGTGGCACCGGTGCTGGAGGCCCTCGCGGCGGACGGGGCGGGGGTGCCCGTGTCCATCGATACCCGCCATGCGGCGGTGGCGGCCGTGGCGCTGGATGCCGGCGCCGTCCTGGTGAACGACGTGTCGGCCGGCGGGGACCCGGGCATGTTCCCGCTCGTGGCCGATCGCGGTGCGGGGATGTGCCTGATGCACATGCAGGGCGAGCCCGCCACCATGCAGGACGACCCGCGCTACGACGACGTGGTGGACGAGGTGGTGGCCTTCCTCGAGGCCCGCATGAGCGCCGCGGTGGACGCGGGGGTGCCGGAGGCCGGCATCGTGCTGGATCCCGGGATCGGCTTCGGCAAGACGGTGCAGCACAACCTGGCGCTGCTGGCCGGCCTCCCGCGCATCGTGGCGCTGGGGCGCCCGGTGCTGGTGGGCGTGTCGCGCAAGGGCATCATCGGCGCGCTCACCGGCCGGGAGGTGGGGGATCGCCTGGCGGGGTCCATCGGCGCGGGCCTCGCGGCGGTGCAGGCGGGCGCGGCGGTGCTGAGGGTGCATGATGTGGCCGAGACCGTGGACGCCATGAGGGCGTTCACGCGAATCCACGGGGGCGGCGAATGAGCGACGTGGTGGTGAGCATCCGGGGGCTCGAGGTGTACGGCCGCCATGGCGTGCACGACGCCGAGCGCGTGCTGGGACAGAGGTTCGTGGTGGACCTGGACATGGCGCTGGCGGACGACCGCTCCACCACCACCGACGACCTGGCCGACACCGTGGACTACGCGGCGATGGCCGACGACATCGCGCACATCGTGGGCGGCGAGCCGGTCGCGCTGCTGGAGCACCTGTGCCGGCTCATCGCCGATCGCGCCCTGCGCGACCCCGTGGTGCGGTCGGTCACCGTCACCGTGGCCAAGCCCCAGGTGGCCATCCGGCACGCGCTGGATGACGTGTCGGTCACCGTGCACGCCCAGCGCGACGCCCCGTGAGCACCATGTGGCTCGGCCTGGGATCCAACCTGGGTGATCGGGCCGACGCGCTCGGCTGGGCGCTCCGCCGCCTGGGCGAGGAAGGGGTGGACGTGCAGGCCGTGAGCGGCCTGTATGCCACTGCGCCGCAGGGGGTGGAGGACCAGCCCGAGTTCATGAACGCCGCCTGCCGGGTGGGGACCGACCTCGACCCGCCGGGGATGCTGGGCCTCGCCAAGCGCCTGGAGGCCGAGGCCGGCCGGGTGGACGGCCCGCGCTGGGGTCCGCGCCCGCTCGACATCGACCTCCTCGCCTGGGCCGGCGGCACATGGGACGCCCCGGACCTGACCATCCCGCATGAGCGCCTCCATGAGCGCCGCTTCGCCCTTCAGCCTCTGGTCGAGGTCGACCCCGACCTGGTGCTGCCGTCCGGCGAGCGCATCGCCGACCTGCTGGCCGCCATCCCGCCCGATGAGCAGCCCGTGGCGCGCGTGGGCGACCTGTAGCCCACGCGGGTCTATGCTGCGGGGTCCATGTCGCAGATCGACGAACTGGACGAATACGACGCCGAGCTGGAGCTCCGGCTGAAGCGCGAGTACGCGGATGTGTTCCCGCTGTTCCGCTACTGCGTGCTGACGCAGGAGGCCACCTACCTGTGCAACTCGCTGGAGCGCCAGTACGAGCCGCAGGCGGCCTATCCGTTCTTCCACCTGGTGATGGAGGACGTGTGGGTGTGGGACAAGAACCGCCCCACGCGCATCATCCCGCGGGTGGAGATCCACACCACCCAGGACATCACGGTGGAGGTGCTGCGCACCGACGATGGCGAGGGCGACGGATTCGACCTGCAGGCAGGGGACTGACCCATGCTGCTGGCCGTCGACGTGGGCAACTCGCAGACGGTCGCCGGGCTGTTCTCGGACGACCAGCTGCTGCATGACTGGCGCGTGTCCACCATCCGGCGCACCACGGTGGACGAGCTTGCCGCGAGCCACGACAACATCCTGCAGCTGCGCGGCGGCAGCCTGACCGAGGTGCACCACGTGGTGGTGGCGTCGGTGGTGCCCGAGCTCACGGTGGCGTACCAGGCGCTGGCCGACCGCTACCTGGACCGGCCCGCCGTGGTGGTGGGCCCGGGGGTGCGCACCGGCATGCCGCTGCTGGTGGACAACCCCCAGGAGGTGGGCGCCGACCGCATCGCCAACGCCGTGGCTGCCTTCGCGCTGCACGGCGGCCCCTGCGTGGTGGTGGACTTCGGCACGGCCACCACGCTCGACGTGGTGTCGGCCGAGGGCGAGTTCCTGGGTGGCGTCATCGCCCCGGGCGTGGACAGCGGCCTCGACGCCCTGTCGCAGCGCGCGGCGCGGCTGATGCGGGTGGAGCTGGCCACCCCTCCCGCGGCCATCGGGCGCAACACCGTGGAGAGCATGCAGTCGGGGCTGGTGCTGGGCGCCGCCGCCATGGTGGACGGCATGGTCAGTCGCATCGCCGTGGAGCTGGGCGCGCAGCCGGTGGTGGTGGCCACCGGCGGCCTGGCGCCGCTGGTCATCCCGCAGTCGGTGCTCATCGAGGAGCACGAGCCCATGCTCACGCTCGAGGGGCTGCGGCTGGTGCACGAGCGCACCGTGGGCGCGCCCGCGCGGGGGCGCCGCAGGTGAAGAAGCGCATGCGCGCCCTCGTGGCGGCGCGTGCGCGCGAGCCGGTGCCGCCACCCCGTGGGGACGGCCCCTGGCCGCTGGCGCAGCCGTTCCGCGTGGGATCCCTGCAGATGCCCAACCGCGTGGTGCAGGCGCCCCTGGCCGGCATCGGCAACCGCGTGTTCCGCCAGCAGGCCCGCCGCCACGGCGCCGGGTTGGTGGTGTCGGAGATGGTTGCCGCCCACGGCATCCGCCACGGCAACCGCCGCACCCGCCAGATGCTGGAGCTGGGGCAGGGCGAGAGCCCGGTCGCCATCCAGGTGTTCGGGGGCGACCCCGACGTGATGGCCGAGGCGGCGCGCGTGGTGCAGGACGCCGGCGCCGACATGGTGGACATCAACATGGGCTGCCCGGTGCCCAAGATCATGAAGACGGGGGCGGGGGCGTCGCTCCTGGCCGACCCCGAGCGCGGCGCCGCGGTGGTGCGGGCCATGGCCGATGCCGTGGACATCCCCGTCACCGTGAAGATGCGCCGCGGCCTGGTGCCGGGCGACATGGACCCGGCCGAGAACGCGCGGCGGTTCGAGGACGCCGGCGCCGCCATGATCACCATCCACCCGCGCGCGGCGGCCGACGAGTACTCGGGCACGGCCGACCACTCCATCAGCGCCCGCGTGGTGGAGGCGGTGGACATCCCCGTGGTGATCAGCGGCGACCTGATGGACGCCGCCGGCGCGCGCGACGCGCTGGAGATGACCGGCGCCGCGGGCGTGATGATCGGCCGTGCGGCCCTCGGGAACCCGTGGGTGCTGGGCGCCATCGCGCGCGGCGAGGCCGATCCGCGTCCCGACCCCGGGGTGGTGCTGGACGAGCTCATCGGCTTCTGCGAGGACATCGCCCAGCTGCTGGGGCCCGATCGCTCATGCCACTACCTGCGGAAGTTCCATGCCTGGTACCTGCAGGGCCGGGACGTGCCGGCGGACGAGGTGCAGGCGCTCATGGAGGACCCCACCCTGGACGACGCCCTGGACCGGCTGCGCGCCATCCGGGCGGCCGCCTAGGGCGTCGCCCCATCACTTGGCGCTTGCATGGCGCCGAGCCGCTCGGATAACGTGCGCCGCCGTCACGTCCGGCTGAATGCGTCGAGGGGAGTCGAAGTGGAGCGCGAGGTCATCCTCACCCAAGAGGGGTACGACAAGCTCCAGGAGGAGATCGAGTACCTCACCACGCACAAGCGCCGCGAGGTGGCCGAGCGCATCAAGACCGCGCGCGAGTTCGGCGACATCTCGGAGAACTCCGAGTACGACGACGCCAAGAACGAGCAGGCGCATGTGGAGTCGCGCATCCTCCAGCTGGAGCACCAGCTGCGCAACGCGCGCATCGTGGACAGCCACGACGTGGACACCGGGGTGGTGTCCATCGGCACCAAGGTCACCGTGAAGACCCCGGCCGACAAGAAGACCAAGGTGTTCGCGCTGGTGGGATCGGCCGAGGCCGATCCGCTGCAGGATCGCCTGTCCAACGAGAGCCCGCTGGGCAAGGCCCTGCTGGGCTGCAAGAAGGGCGACAAGGTCACCGTGTCCACCCCCCGCGGCCAGGTGGAGTACCAGGTCGTCAAGATCGAGGCGGGGGACTGAGCACCCCCGATGACCTCGCGGCCGACGAGGCCGATGGGGGCATCGATCGCCTGATCGCGGACCGTCGCCAGAAGGCGGCGGATCTCCGGGCGCAGGGCATCAACCCCTACCCCGCGCGGTTCCCCGGCCGCGTGCCCGTGGCCGATGCCCGCGATCGCGGCGAGCCGCTGGAGCCCGGCGCCGAGGCCGACGGCCAGGTGGCCGTGGCCGGCCGGCTGGTGGCGCGACGCGGGCAGGGCAAGACGGTGTTCGCCGACCTCGCCGACCGCACGGGGCAGGTGCAGGTGTGGGCCACCCTCGACCGCCTGGGCGAGCAGGGGCTGGCCGTGCTGGCCGATGCCCACCTGGGCGACATCATCGGCGTGCGCGGCACCGTGGTGCGCACGCGCCGCGGGGAGGTGTCGGTGGCCGCGGCCACGGTGGAGATGCTGGCCAAGTCGCTGCGCCCGCCACCTGACCGCCACGCGGGCCTGAAGGACCCGGAGACCCGCTACCGGCAGCGCTACCTCGACCTCATGGCGTCCGAGGACGTGCGTGAGCAGTTCGTGGTGCGCGCCCGGGCAATCGCGGGCGTGCGCCGGTTCCTCGACGAGCGGGGCTTCATCGAGGTGGAGACCCCCGCGCTGCAGCCCATCTACGGCGGCGCCGCGGCGCGCCCGTTCGTCACGCACCACAACGAGCTGGACCGCGACCTCTACCTGCGCATCGCCACGGAGCTCTACCTGAAGCGCTGCATCGTGGGCGGGCTGGAGAAGGTGTACGAGATCGGCAAGGACTTCCGCAACGAGGGCGTGTCGTTCAAGCACAACCCCGAGTTCACGATGCTGGAGACGTACGAGGCCTATGCCGACTACGAGGACGTGGCCGGCATGCTGGAGGAGATGGTGGCCGCGGCCGCCGTGCAGGCCACCGGGGGCACGGTCATCCCGTGGAAGGACGGCCAGATCGACCTCACGCCGCCGTGGCGTCGCGTGCGGCTGGTGGATGCACTGCGCGAGGCCAGCGGCATCGACGTGCTGGCGCACCCGGACGCCGCCGATCTTCGCGCGCGCATGCGCGAGGCCGGCCTGGATGCCCCGGACGCCGCGCCCTGGCCCAAGCTGGTGGACGGCATCCTGTCGCAGGCGCTGGAGCCCACGCTGGTGCAGCCCACGATCCTCCTGGACTACCCGCTGGAGCTGTCGCCATTCGCCAAGCGCCGCGAGGACGACCCCCGGCTGGTGGAGAGGTTCGAGGCCTTCTGCGGCGGGATGGAGATCGCCAACGCGTTCTCCGAGCTCAACGACCCCGACGACCAGCGCGAGCGCTTCGCGATGCTGCAGGCCGATCGCGCGGCGGGGGACGACGAGGCGCAGCCGGCCGACGAGGACTTCCTCACGGCGCTCGAGCACGGCATGCCGCCCACCGGCGGCCTTGGCCTGGGCATCGACCGGCTGGTGATGCTGCTCACCGACCGGCACTCCATCCGCGAGGTCATCCTGTTCCCGGCCATGCGGTCGTAGGCCCCCGCACCGTGGGGGTGGCGGCGGGGAGCACCGAGGTGATAGCGTCCCCCGCCGTTTCGTAGAGCAGTCCCAACCTGGAAGGTCACATGGCGAAGCCGCGCGGTCGCGGACGGATCAAGAAGAAGAAGGGCGGAGCGCCCGCGCCGCGGAAGCGTCGCCCGCTCCTCACGCCCGAGGAGCTCGACTGGAAGAACTTCCCGTCGCTCCGGCGCTTCCTCTCCGAGCGGGGCAAGCTCCGCTCCCGTCGCATCACGGGGCTGTCGCGGCGCCAGCAGACGCAGCTGGCGCAGGCCGTCAAGCGTGCCCGCACCATGGGCCTGCTGCCGTACCCGGACCAGGATCGCTCGGTCAAGGCCCATCGCGCGGCGTCGCCCGTGCCGGTCGCATCGCCCGAGGGCGTGGCGGACGAGGCCCTGGTCGAGGAGATCGTGGCCGTGGACGCCGATGGCACCGAGGTCGTGGAGGCCGAGGTCGCGGAGGTGGCCGAGGTGGTCGAGGAGCCGGTGGCCGTGGGTGCCGCCGACGCCGAGGAGACCGAGGCCTAGCACTCCCCCGGGCGTGGTCCGTCGGACCGCGCTGTCATCATGGGGTGATGGAGATGGGTGCATGCCCGGCCTGTGACGCCGCCCTCGCGTGGCGCCACAACGGCCTGTGGTGCGACCGGTGCCATCGCAAGGTGGAGACCTGCTGCGAGGGCGCCCCCCAGGCGTGCGCCGATGCGGTCACCGCACCCGACCGAACCCCCGGTTCGGACCGGTGATGCGGTGCTAGCGTCGCCGCACATTCCATCTGCCGTGAACGGTCCCCGCACGGGACCCCTGGAGGATTGAGGCACGATGTTCGAACGCTTCACAGAGCGCGCCCGCCAAGTGGTCGTCCTGGCCCAGGAAGAGGCGCGGACCCTCAAGCACAACTACATCGGCACCGAGCACATCCTGCTCGGCCTCCTGCGCGAGGAGGAGGGCCTGGCCGCACGCGTGCTGGAGGGCCTCGAGATCACGGTGGAGGAGGTGCGGGCGCAGGTCATCCGCATCGTGGGGTCGGGCGAGGAGGTCACCTCCGGCCAGATCCCGTTCACGCCGCGCGCCAAGAAGGTGCTCGAGCTGGCGCTGCGCGAGGCGCTGTCGCTGGGCCACAACTACATCGGCACCGAGCACATCCTGCTGGGGCTCGTGCGCGAGAACGAGGGCGTGGCCGCCCGCATCCTGGCCGACTTCGACGCCGACTCCGAGAAGATCCGCAACGAGATCATCCGCATGCTCTCCGGCCCCGGCCGCAGGCAGGGACAGGGTGGCGGTGGCGGCGGCTCCAGCGCGCAGCCCGGCGACAAGAAGAACAGCAAGCTGCTCGACCAGTTCGGCCGCAACCTCACCAAGCTGGCCGCCGACGGGAAGCTGGACCCCGTGGTGGGACGCCAGCGCGAGATCGAGCGCGTCATGCAGATCCTGGCCCGCCGCACCAAGAACAACCCCGTGCTCATCGGCGAGCCCGGCGTGGGCAAGACCGCCGTGGTGGAGGGGCTGGCCCAGCGCATCTCGTCGGGCCAGGTCCCCGAGCTGCTGAGGGGCAAGCAGATCTACACGCTCGACCTGGCCGCGCTGGTGGCCGGCTCGAAGTACCGCGGTGAGTTCGAGGAGCGCCTCAAGAAGGTCATGAAGGAGATCGCCCAGCGCGGCGACATCATCCTGTTCATCGACGAGATCCACAACCTGGTGGGCGCCGGGGCCGCCGAGGGCGCCATCGACGCCGCCAGCATCCTCAAGCCCGCGCTCGCCCGCGGCGAGCTGCAGACCGTGGGCGCCACCACGCTCGACGAGTACCGCAAGTACCTGGAGCGCGACTCCGCGCTGGAGCGGCGCTTCCAGCAGGTGAAGGTGGACCAGCCGTCCATCGAGGAGACCGAGCAGATCCTGCGCGGCCTGCGCGACCGGTACGAGGACCACCACAAGGTCAACATCACCGACGAGGCCCTGGAGGCCGCCTCGGTGCTGTCGGACCGCTACATCTCGGAGCGCTTCCTGCCCGACAAGGCCATCGACCTCATCGACGAGGCCGCCAGCCGCATGCGCATCCGCACCATGACCGCGCCCCCCAGCTTCCGCGAGCTGGAGGACGAGATCGAGGGCGTGCGCAAGGACAAGGAAGCCGCCATCGAGGCGCAGGAGTTCGAGAAGGCCGCCAACCTCCGCGACACCGAGCGCCGCCTCACCAACAAGAAGCGCGACCTCGAGGAGGAGTGGAAGGCCGAGGACGCCCCCCGCCCGAGCATCGGCGAAGAGGAGATCGCCGACATCGTCTCGATGTGGACGGGCATCCCGGTGTTCAAGCTCACCGAGGCCGAGACCCAGAAGCTGCTGCGCATGGAGGACGAGCTGCACAAGCGCGTCATCGGGCAGGAGGCCGCCATCACGGCCGCCAGCCGCGCCATCCGCCGCGCCCGTGCCGGCATCAAGGACCCCAAGCGGCCCGCCGGCTCGTTCATCTTCCTGGGCCCGTCGGGCGTGGGCAAGACCGAGCTCGCCCGCACGCTGGCCGAGTTCCTGTTCGGCGATGAGCAGGCGCTCATCCAGGTGGACATGTCCGAGTACATGGAGAAGCACGCCGTGTCGCGGCTGGTGGGATCGCCCCCCGGCTACGTGGGCTACGACGAGGGCGGCCAGCTCACCGAGCAGGTGCGCCGCAAGCCCTACTCGGTCATCCTGCTGGACGAGATCGAGAAGGCCCACCCCGAGGTGTTCAACATCCTCCTGCAGATCCTGGAGGATGGCCGCCTCACCGACGCCCAGGGCCGCGTGGTGGACTTCCGCCACGCCATCGTCATCATGACGTCCAACATCGGTGCCGCCACCATCACCCGCTCCACCCCGCTGGGCTTCAGCGTGGCGGAGGAGGGCGGTGGCATGGACTACGACGACATGAAGAGCCGCATCATGGGCGAGCTCAAGAAGGTGTTCCGCCCCGAGCTCATCAACCGCATCGACGAGATCATCGTCTTCCACCAGCTGTCCAAGGACGAGATCAAGCAGATCATCGACCTCATGCTGGTGCGGCTGCAGCAGCAGCTGGGCGACCAGGGCGTGTCCATCCAGCTCACCGACGACGCCAAGGAGCTCCTGGTGGAGGAGGGCTACGACCCGGCCATGGGCGCCCGTCCGCTCCGCCGGGCCATCCAGCGGCTGCTCGAGGACCCGCTGGCGGACGAGCTCCTGCACGGCACCCTCACCGAGGGACTGGTCATCGTGGTGGACCGCGACGGCGACAAGATGGTGATGGAGCGCCGCGAGGCGCCCGCCGCCCCCGCCGCGCCCGAGGCCGTTGCCGTGGGCGCGGAGCCCGAGGGCGACGCCGAGTAGCACCGGGTCCCCCGGCGCGCCATGGCGCGCCGGGGGGTTTACCCCTCGCCACGGGGCCCACGGACGTGCAATCCTCGGGTGCGCGCGCAACGCGCATTCGCAGGAAGTCGCCTGCCCGGGGGTGAAATGACGATGACGGCGAGGGGGTGATGACGACGTCCACCGACAGGGACCGGTCGAAGGAGGCCGACCGCAGCGCGCAGGGCCGGGCGCGCCAGCAGCCCCTGCCATACCCCGGCCCGCCACTGCCCCCGCGGGAGCCCCGCGGCATGGTGGCGCTGGTCACGCAGGGGGTGCTGATGCTGCTCGGCGCCCTGGGCGCGTACCAGATCGGCCGCACCATCAACTTCGGCCGCGAGCTGGGTGACCCGTGGCAGTACCTGGCGTACGTGGGCGCCATCGCGGCGGGCGCCATCGTGGGCTGGGTGCTGGGCGCCATCATCGCCCGGTGGCTGCCATCCCGCATGAGGGCCATCGACCGCGCCGCCGACAAGCGATCGGCCGGCGAGCTCATCGTGGGCGCCCTTGGCCTAGTGGTGGGCCTGGTGGCCGCCGCACTGGCCGGGGTGGCGGTGGCCAGCCTGCCGGTCGTCGGGCCGTACCTCCTGCTGCCGGTCGTCCTCCTGGTGGCCTACGTGTTCACCCGCATCGCGGCCCGCAAGCACGCCGACATCCTGCGGCTGGTGGGCATCCGCTCGCGCAGCGCGTCGTCCGTGGCCCCGCGCCTCATCGACACCAGCGCCATCATCGACGGGCGCATGATCGACGTGATGAAGGCGCGCTTCCTGCCCGGGCAGATCATCATCCCGGCGTTCGTGGTGGACGAGCTGCACCGCGTGGCCGACTCGGCCGACCCGGAGAAGCGCCAGCGTGGCCGCCGCGGCCTGGACCTGCTGGAGGAGATCCAGGCGCTGGGCGAGCAGCGCGTGCAGGTGCGCCCGGGGGACGTGGCCGGCGAGGGCGTGGACGCCAAGCTGGTCAACCTGGCACGTGACATGCACGCCACCATCGTCACCACCGACTACGCGCTGAACAAGGTGGCCCGCATCCAGGGCGTTGAGGTGCTCAACATCAATGAGCTCGCCAATGCGCTCAAGCCCGCGGTGCTGCCGGGCGAGCACCTCACCGTGCGGGTCATCCGCGAGGGCCGCGAGTACGACCAGGGCGTGGGGTACCTGGACGACGGCACCATGGTGGTCGTGGAGGGCGGCCGGGCGCTGGTGGGCGGCGACGCCACCGACGTGGAGGTCACGTCGGCCATCCAGAACCCGTCCGGCAAGATGATCTTCGCCCGCATCCCCGCGCCCGGGCGGTGAGGGCGGGGGCCGTCATCGTGGCCGCGGGGTCCGGCGAGCGGCTGGGCGCGGGCGGTCCCAAGGCGCTGGTGCGGGTGGCCGGCCTGCCCCTGGTCACGTGGTCGGTGCGCGCGCTGGAGGAGGCGCCCGAGGTGGAGGCCATCGTCATCGCCTGCCCGCCCGGCATGGAGCGCGAGACCGCCGCCGCGGTGGGCGCGCACGCACGCGTGCACGCCATCGTGCCGGGCGGAACCAGCCGCCAGCGGTCGGTGGCCCGGGGGCTGGCAGCGCTGCCGGATGACCTCGATGCCATCCTGGTGCACGACGCCGCCCGCCCGCTCATCACCCCGCAGGTGGTGTCGCGACTGGTGGGGCGGCTTGCGGGGGAGGAGGCCGTCATCGCGGCCGCGCCCGTGCCCGACACCCTCAAGCGCGCGGATGACCACCTTCGCGTCGAGCACACGGTGGATCGCGCGGGGCTGTGGGGGGCCCAGACGCCCCAGGCCTTCCGCGCCGGCACCATCCGCGCGGTGTTCGCGGATGCCGGGCCCGATGAGATGGACTCGGCCACCGACTGCGCGGGCATGGCCGAGCGCCGGGGCATCCCCGTGCTGCTGGTGGACCCCGGCATCCCCAACCCCAAGGTCACCACGCAGGCCGACCTGCGCCTGGTGGAGGCCCTGCTGGGCGCGGGCCGCATCGCGTAACGTCCCGCGCCGGTGCTCACCGACTACCACCTCCACCTGCAGCCCGATGGCCCCGAGGCCCGCGACGCCGATGCCGCGCGCTGGGACGCCGAGGGCGGGTTCCGGTCCGCCGGGTGGATCGGGCGCTACGTGGATGCCGCCCGCGCCCGCGCGGTGGATGAGATCGCCATCACCGAGCACGTGCACCGATTCCGCGACGTGCGCGACTGGCACGCCAACCCGTGGTGGCAGGCCGAGGCCACCGAGGACCTGGGAGCGCACTGCAGGGCGCTGGCCGATGCCCGCGATGGCGGGCTCCCGGTGCTCATCGGCATCGAGATGGACTGGATCCCGGAACGCGTGGACCACATCCGCGCGCTCCTGGCGGCGCACCCGTTCGACATCGTGCTGGGATCGGTGCACTGGCTGGGCGACCTGGCCGTGGACCACCCCGACTACCCCTGCTGGGACTCCCTGGGCCCCGACGAGACCTGGGCCCGCTACCTGGATGAGCTGGCCGCGGCGGCCGGCAGCGGGCTGTTCGACGTGCTCGCCCACCCGGATCTGCCAAAGGTGTTCGGCACCCCCATGCCGGCGTCGCTCGCGGCACGGCGCGACGAGGTGATCGCCGCCATCGCCGAGTCGGGGGTGGCGGTGGAGTGCTCGTCCGCGGGCCTGCGCAAGCCCTGTCGCGCCCTGTACCCCGACCCGGACTGGCTGGCGGCGTTCCGCCGGGCGGGCGTGCCCGTCACCCTGTCGAGCGATGCGCATCGCCCCGAGGACGTGGCCCGCGACTACCCCACGGCCGTGGCGGCGCTGCGCGGTGCCGGCTACGACACCATCACGCGATTCCGCGCACGGCAGGCCGAGCAGGTGGCGTTGCGATGGGCATGAGGGTCGGCCTGGGCGTGGATGCCCACGCGCTCGAGGAGGGCGTGCCCCTGGTGCTGGGCCTGGTGCCCATCGACCATCCGCGGGGCCTGGCCGGCCACTCCGACGGCGACGTGGTGGCGCACGCGGTGTGCGACGCCCTGCTCGCCGCATCCGGCGGCCCGGACATCGGCGTGCTGTTCCCGTCGGGTGCCGAGGAGTGGCGCGGCGTCACCGGCGCGGCCATGATCGCCCACGTGCTCGAGTGGATGCGCGGCGAAGGGGCGCAGCCGGTCAACGTGCACGCGGTCATCGTGTGCGAGCAGCCGCGCATCGGCCCGCACCGCGCGGCCATGCAGGAGGCCCTCACCCGCGCGGTGGGCGCCCCCGCGTCGGTGCACGCCACCACCACCGACTCCATGGGGTTCACGGGGCGCGGCGAGGGCATCGCGTGCCAGGCCGTGGCGCTGGTGGAGGTGCCGGAATGACCCTCAGGCTCCACTCCACCCTCACCGGGCGGGCCGAGCCCGTGGAGCCCGACGCCGACGGCGTGATCGGCATCTACGCCTGCGGCCCCACGGTGTACTCGCGCATCCACATCGGCAACGCGCGGCCATTCGTGGTGTTCTCCGTGCTCAAGCGGTACCTCGAGCGCCGCGGCCAGCGCGCGCGGCTCGTCATCAACGTCACCGACGTCAACGACAAGATCTACGACGCGGCGCGCGCCGAGGGCATCCCGTCCACCGAGCTGGCCGAGCGGTGCACGCGGCAGTACATGGAGGACACCGACCTCCTCGGCCTGGGGCGCCCCGACGCCGAGCCGCTGGTCACCGGGTGCATGGACGACATCATCGCGCTGATCGACGAACTGGTGGAGCGCGACCTGGCCTATGCGGCCGGGGGCGACGTGTACTTCCGCGTGCGGTCCTTCCCGGGGTACGGGAAGCTGTCGCGGCGCGACCCGGACGACATGGCCGACACCGACCCCGGTGCCCTGAAGGAGGACCCCCTCGACTTCGCCCTGTGGAAGGGCGCCAAGGAGGACGAGGATGCCCGATGGGACTCCCCGTGGGGCCCCGGCCGACCCGGATGGCACATCGAGTGCTCGGCCATGGCCGAGCGCGAGCTGGGCATGGGGTTCTCGGTGCACGGCGGCGGCATCGACCTGGTGTTCCCGCATCACGAGAACGAGATCGCCCAGAGCGAGGGCGCGCACGGCGCGCCCTTCGCCCGCGTGTGGATGCACAACGAGATGCTGGAGCTCAGCGACAGCAAGATGAGCAAGAGCATCGGCAACATCGCACTGCTGGCCGACGTGGTGCACCAGTGGGGCGCCGATGTGGTGATCGCCTACTTCATGCAGAGCCACTACCGGTCACGCCTGCCGTTCTCCGACGAGCGCCTGCAGGATGCCGAGGCGGCGTGCAGGCGCATCCGCAACGCCGCGAGGGCGCTGGACAAGGCGCTCCAGGACGCGGGTGACTCCGTCGATCCCGCCCTGGCCGCCGCCGTGGTGGAGGCGCGCACGCGGTTCGTGGACTCCATGGACGACGACTTCGGCACGCCGGGCGCCATGGCCGCCATCTTCGAGCTGGTCCGCGCCATCAACCAGGCGCTCCAGCGCGGCCGGCCCTCCGAGGGGCAGCTGCAGGAGGTGCGCCTGGAGCTGGGCGCGCTCCTGGACATGCTGGGCCTCGCGCGCCTCATGGACGCGGGCGCGGATGACGCCGTGCCGGACGAGGTGCGCGACCTGGTGCGCCGCCGCGAGCAGGCACGGGCCGACCGCGACTTCGCGGGCGCCGATGCCCTGCGCGACGCCATCCTGGCCCAGGGGTACGAGCTGCGCGACGGCCCCGATGGGCCCGAGGTCATCCCGGCCTCGTGAGCAGCCGGCGCCATGGGCGGCGGCCGGGTGGCCGCCCGGCCGAGCCCGACGGGCCGGTCCTGGTGTACGGGCGCAACCCCGTGCGCGAGCTCATCCGCGCCGGCCGTCGCCCCGTGCAGGAGGTGTGGGCCCTCGCCCAGGCCGCGGATGATCCCGCGCTCGAGGGGGTCACCGTGCAGGTGAAGCGGCGCGAGGACCTGGCGCGCCTCGCCGGCACCGGCGACCACCAGGGCATGGTGGCCATCACCGAGGAGTACCCGTACGCCGACCCTCAAGCCGTGCTCGAGGGTGACGGCCCCATCATGGTGCTGGACGAGGTGCAGGACCCCCGCAACCTGGGCGCGGTGGCGCGCGTGGCCGATGCCGCGGGGTTCGCTGGTCTTGTCATCCCCACGCGCGGCAGTCCCGGCATCACCGCAGTGGCGTGCAAGGCCTCGGCCGGCGCGGTGGAGCACCTTCCCATCGCGCGCATCGGGTCGATCGTGGCGTTCGTCAACGACCTGGCGGGGTCGGGGCGATGGGCCGCGGGGGCCGATGCCGACCGGGGCCAGGACTACCGCGAGGTGCAGTGGGATCCGTCCGCGGTGATCGTGCTGGGCGCCGAGGGCGCCGGCCTGCGCCCTCGCGTGCGGGAAGTGTGCGACCGCCTGGTGCGCATCCCCATGCGGGGGAGGGTGGGGTCCCTCAACCTGTCCACCGCCGCAGCGGTGCTGGCTTTTCGGGCAGCCGACGGGGGCTGATTTCGTCACGGAGGTTGACACCGCCTTGTGCGACCGGTATCAATCCGCCATCTCTTACCTTCAAGTAAAGATTCAGCCTGAGTCTTAAGTGAAGGTTGAGGGATGGTGAACCGCCGTCCGAGAAGGCCACACAGGAGCAGACATGGGTGCCGCCGCCCGAAGGCTTACCGACCTGGACCAGCAGGGCCACGTCGACATCGTCGACGAGGGGCTGGTCCGCAGGGCACGCGCCGGCGACGGCCAGGCCATGGACCAGATCATCGCCCGCTACCGCGGGTTCGTGAGGCTCAAGGCCAGCGCGTACTTCCTGGCCGGCGGTGATTCCGAGGACCTCATCCAGGAGGGCCTCATCGGGCTGTTCAAGGCGGTGCGCGACTACCGCCCGGAGCGCGAGGCATCGTTCCGCTCATTCGCCGAGCTGTGCGTGACGCGCCAGATCATCACGGCCATCAAGACGGCGGCGCGCAACAAGCACACGCCGCTCAACACCTACGTGTCGTTCAGCAACTCGCGCGCCGGCAGCGAGCAGGAGACCACCTTGGCCGACGTGCTGCCGGACGACCCGGTGACCGACCCGGTCAACCAGGCCATCTCCACCGAGGAGCTGCAGAGCCTGGTGGAGTGCCTCGGACGCGTGCTCAGCCCGCTGGAGAGCCAGGTGCTGGCCATGTACCTCGAGGGGCGCTCCTACGAGGAGGTCGCCGAGCGGCTGGAGTGCAACCCCAAGAGCGTCGACAACGCCCTGCAGCGGGTCAAGCGCAAGGTCGAGGTGCACCTGAAGGAGCGTGAGGTCCTCGACCTCACCTAGAGGGTATATCCAAGCCTCAGGTAGAGGCTGAGGGTTTGACGCGATGCCGCCTTCCATGGCGGCATCGCGCGTTTCCGGGTACGTTGCGGGGCGTCAGCGCACCACGCCCAACCCGAGGACTCCATGAGCGCACCCATCCTGGTCGGATACGACCGCAGCGACTCCGCCAAGCGCGCCCTCCAGCGCGCCGTCGAGCTCTGCAACCAGCAGCACGCCCCCCTGCTGGTGCTGGCCGTGCACGAGGCCGTGCTCGACCCCACCGGTCCGCGCGCCTTCGGCACCATGGGCGACGGCAGTCCCATCCAGGGACCGTTCCCCGAGATGCCGGACGTGCACGAGGCGCTGGAGGAGGCCCGCGACCTGGTGGAGGACGGCGCGGTGGCCAAGGCCGAGTACGCCTGGGCCATCGGGGAGCCGGCCGCGCTCATCGTGGAGACCGCGCAGGACCACAAGGCGCAGGTGATCGTGGTGGGGCACGCCCATCACGGCCTGCTGGGCAAGGCGTTCGGCGCGGACATCTCCGCCGAGGTCCAGAAGCACGCCGGGTGCCCGGTCGAGGTGGTCGACTAGAACCCCCGTGCGCGCCGCTGCGCGCGCCCGCCGGAGTAGCTCAGTTGGTCAGAGCACCTGTCTTGTAAACAGGGGGTCGCCGGTTCGAATCCGGCCTCCGGCTTGCCGACGCGCGCGGCACCCGAGGGATCCGGGGTGGCGCCGGGCGTCGCTACGCTCTCGCTGCTCCTGACTCCATCAAGGAATCCCGATGCGCGTTCGCACCACCACCACCCTCGCCGCCGCCCTGGGCCTCGCCGCCCTGGGCACCGCCTCCGCCGCGGAGCTTCCCATCGCCCCGATCGGCACCGGGTCGAAGACCTGCGTGCCCACGCGCGGGGCCTCGTGCAACTCCGTCGCGGCCCCCGGCGCGAACTTCGCGGGCAGGAACCTCCGCGGGGCCCGGTTCGACAGGGCCAACCTGCGGGGCGCCAACTTCAGCGGAGCGGACCTTCGCGGCGCGTCATTCCGTGGTGCGCAGCTCGGCGGCGCGGCCTTCAGCTACGCGAGGCTCAGGGGCGCGAAGTTCGGGCCCCCGAAGGGCACGCGGAAGCGGGCGAACCAGGCGCAGGCCGCCCCGGGGTGCAACCCGAACTGCTCGGGCGCGGACCTGGGTGGGGCGAACTTCTACAGGGCCGACCTCACGGGGGCGGGCCTCGCCAGCACGGTGCTCGTGAGCACCAACCTGGCCCGGACGGCACTCGACGGCGCGAATCTCACCTTCGCCCACGCGGCCGGCGCGAACCTGATCGGGGCGACCGCTGGGAACGGCAACCTGACCGGGGCGTATCTCATCGGGGCGAAGCTCATCGGGACGGACCTGCGTGAGGCCAACCTCAGCGGGTCCGACCTCACCAGCGGCGACCTGACGTGGGCGAACCTGTCCAATGCGAACCTCTCCGGTGCGAGGCTCATCAGCGCCAACCTCACGTACGCCAATCTGCCCTTCACGAACTTCAGCAACGCAGACCTCACGGGCGCGAACTTCACCTACGCGGGTTGGGGTCCGACCACCTGCCCCAACGGCACGGTGACCAGCACCGGGTGCTGACCGGCCGGGGCATGGACCCCGTGCCCCGGGCTGGCCCCCGGCGATGAGGTAGCCCACCGCACAGGCCCGGGCCCGCGTGGTGCGTGCCCGTGGCGCTGTACCGTGGGGCCATGCGCCCCCTGTTGTCCAGCGTGACCGTGGGTGTCGCCCTGCTGCTCGCGAGCACCGGTGCCGTGGCGGGCACCCCCGGCGCGCAGCAGGTGCAGGAGTCCCTGCCGACGGCCGCCGACCTCCCGGGCGCGGCCCTCGCCACGCGCACCCAGCAGGCCATCGGCATGGGGGCCCGGCGCGCCCCGTACCCCTGCAGCGACTACCGGTCGCGGGGCATGCGCGCGACCGCCCGATGGGGCGAGTGGAGTGCGAGCGGCCGCGGCCGCAGCGTGCGCGTGATCACCTTCGCCTACCCCGGGACGCAGGCCGGGGCCGCCTGGCGCGCGCTCCGGACGGCAATACAGGCGTGCCCCGGCACCAGTGCGGCCCGGGGCGAGGACGGATCGCCCGGCACGGCCCGCCTCGTGATCCGCGCCGCGAAGGGCACGGCGGTGTGGATGGACGTGCGCACGCGCCCGGCAGCGGGATCCCGCATGCGACCGCGCGACCGCATCATCACCTACCAGCGGGTGGGTGATGCCATCCAGAAGGTGCAGGTATCGCGCAGGATGGCCACCCGGGGCGACCGGGCCCTGGCGCAGAGGGTCGCCCGGGTGAGCCGCGCGAAGTACCTGGCCGCCCGCGATCGGCCCGGGCCCGCTCGCGATGCGGACGCCGCCCTCGCCGACGCCGACGCGCTGGTGGCACGCGCACTTCCGCCCCTGCCCCCGGGCGCCAGGCTCAACGTGGCGCTGGGCGATTCGATGGCGTCAGGCGAGGCCGGCCGCTGGCGCGGGAATGTCTCCTGGCACGCCAACTGGGCGCGGTCCGACGCGTTGGGCGAGCAGGCCTACTGGGACACGCCCACGGGCGAGTCGGTGCCCGGCTGCCATCGGGCGATGGGCGCGGGGATTCGCATACCGGGCACCCACTCGATCAACCTCGCGTGCTCGGGCGCGTTGACCACCAGCCGGTGGTCCACTCGGCTCCTGGACTTCGGCCAGTACAAGCCGGGGGTGGACGACGGCGCAGTGGACCCCTCCACCGGGCGTCGGGCACCGGGCCAGCTCACCCTGCTCGCCCGTGTGGCGCGCAGGGCACCCATCGGCACCATCGTCCTCTCCATCGGCGGCAACGACATGGGCTTCGGCGAGGTGATGCTGGCGTGCATGGGCGCCTTCATGCGGCCGTGGCCATTCGAGGCCCGGTGCAAGGACGATCCCGAGGTGCGCCGCAGGCTGTCGGACGAATCGCTCGCCGTCGTGGAGCGCAAGGTGGCGGCGGCGATCGTCCGCGTGCACGCCACGATGGCCCAGGCCGGATACGCGAACGGCTCGTGGCAGATGATCGTGCAGGGCTTCCCGCGGCTCATCGCCGAGGACGCCCGGTACCCCGATACCTACGCGGGGAGGCTGTACGGCGGGGGCTGCCCTGTGCACTCCGCCGATGTCGCCTGGCTGAATGAGCGCCTGCCGATGACGTCCACCATGCGGGCAGCGGCGCGCCGCGCGTCAGAGGCCACGGGGCACCCCGTGCAGGTGATGGACGTGAGCGGGCTGTTCGCCGGCAGGGAACTCTGTGCCCGGGGCGCGGAGCACGTGGACCAGATCGCCCCTGACGAGGTGACCGTCCGCGCGGAGCGCGTGCAGATGGTGCGGGCCCTTCCCCCGTTCGGACCCACCGAGGGCCTTCACCCCAACCAGATCGGGCAGCAGGCCCTGCAGGCCTGTATCCGCGCGGCCATCGCGGGCGGCACGGCCAGGTCGGGGCGCTGCGAGGCCCCGCTCGACTGGGCCCGGGTGGACGCCACGGGACTCCCGCTGGTGCGTTTCACCCCGGAGTAGGCCGCTCGGTGACCAGCCTCCCGCCCTAGCCCCCGGCGATGCGGTAGCTCACCGTGCGGCCCGAGCGCGACGGCCCCGTGTTCGGCTCGGTCGTCACCGTCACCGTGGGGGCACCCTCCGGCGACACCACCACGGGCGTGCCCTGCGCCCACTGGTTGGATGCCCCGGCGGGCTGCACCTCGAAGGTGCAGGACTCGTACGCAGGCTTGTCGTCCCGGCAGGCCACGCGGAAGTCCATGGAGGCCGCCGTGGCGCCCCCCGCCGTCACGAGGTTGGTGCGCCACGTGGTGGCCCGCTGGCCGTCCCTCACGATGAGCGTGGTGAGCTCCCGATCGGTCTCCCCCTGGCGGATGACGAACTGGTACCTGGATGGGTTCTGCAGGCCGCTCCACCGCGTGCAGTTGATGGAGTCGGCCGGGGTCTGGACGTCCACCGGGGTGGAGAACGTGCTGGAGACCAGGAGGGACAGCGACCAGCGCCTGTCCTTGGCCAGCTGAGGGCACTCGGCGGGCTTCAGCATCCTGTTCGGGGCGGTGCCCTGGGCTGCCCTGGTGGTGGCATCCGCAGCGGAGTCGGACTATCCGCAGCCCGCGGCCACGAGGGCCCCGACCCCGAGCATGGCCGCGATGCCGGTGCTGCGAAGGAGGGTGACTGGCCTCATGGTGCTGGCTCCTGGGGAGACGAGGGAACAGGAAGCAGGATACCCACGGCCGGGCGTGCGCGCGGTCCGGCTACGCGGCGGGCACCGGCGGGAAGGCCACTTCGATCATCGCCCCGCCGTCCGGCGCGTTGGACGCCGTTGCGGTGGCGCCGTGCATGTCGGCCACCTGGGCCACGATGGAAAGACCCAGGCCGGAGCCGGGCGTGCCGCGGGCCGCGGCCGAGCGGTAGAAGCGCTCGAAGACGTGCGGCAGGTCGGCCTCGGGGAACCCGGGGCCGTGGTCGCGCACCCGCAGGGTGCGGTCGTGCAGGGTCACCTCGATCGGCGTGCCCGGTGCATTCCACTTGACGGCGTTGTCGAGCATGTTGGCCACCAGCCGCCCCAGCCGCTCGGGCACGCCGTCGACGCCCGTGGGGGAGAGGTCCTCGAGCACCAGCACGCCGGGGTGCAGCCGACGCACCCGCTCGATGGCCGCCTGCACCACGTGGTCCAGGCGCACGTCCTGGGCCTCGTCCTCGCGCACGGTCGTCTCGCCGGCGCGCACGATGTCGGTGACCAGCGCGCCGAGCTCATCGGTCTGCTCGACCACGTCGCGCAGCAGGGCCTCCTGCTCCGCCGGGGGCAGGGTGCCGGGCTGCTGCAGCACCTCGATGTTCGCGCGCAGCGACGCCAGCGGGGTGCGGAGCTCATGCGATGCATCCGCGACCAGGCGCCGCTGGGCCTCGGCCGACCGCTGCAGCTGGTCCAGGGTGCCGTTGAACACCCGTGCCAGCCGGGCGATCTCGTCGTCGCCCTCGACGGGCAGGCGGCGCGCGAGGTCGTCGGCCCCGGCCAGGGCCTCGGTTCGTGACGTGAACTCGGTGACGGGCCGCAGGGCCCTGCCGGACACCACCCAGCCCAGGCCCGCGCCCGCGGCCACTCCCACGCCGGTGACCACCAGCAGGATGATCCCCAGCCCGCGCAGCACCGATTGCACCTCGTCCACCGGGCGCGCGAGCTCCACCGCCACCCCGGCGGCCACGGGCGCGGTGATGCCGCGCAGCGGCACGCCGCGCACCTCGGCATCCCAGAAGTACGCGCGCTCGGTGCCGGCCGCCACCTGCAGGTCGCGCTCGGTCACGGGCAGCCGCACGTCGCCCAGGCGCTCGCGGCCACCCCGGCGCCGGTCGCCCCCGCCCTCCGACACCGGCGTGTCCGCGGTGACCACCTGCGAGTACACCTGCGGTCCGCCGAGCCGCTCGCCGCGCCGGAAGATGCCCGGGGGCGGGAGGGCGGTGGCTCCTTCGCGCTGCACCCTCTCCGCCTGCTGGATGAGCGAGTCGTCCACGTCGCCCCGCAGCTGCGCACGCACGGCCACGTAGCTGGCCAGCGACGCCGCGGCCACCGCCAGCGCCACGGCCAGCGCCGCGCCGATGGCCAGCCGGCGCCGGATGCTCATGGCGCGCGCAGCACGTAGCCCACGCCGCGGACCGTGTGGATGAGGCGCGGTGCCCCGTCCTGCTCCAGCTTTCGCCGGAGATAGCCCACGTACACGCCGAGGGAGTTGGACGTGGGACCGAAGTCATAGCCCCACACGCGCTCATGGATGACCGACCGGGTGAGCACCACCCGCGGGTTGCGCATGAACAGCTCGAGCAGCTGGAACTCGGTGCGCGTGAGGTCGATCACCCGCCCGCCGCGCTCGGCCACGTGGCCCGCGAGGTCGAGCGACAGGTCGTCGAAGCGCAGCACCGTGGCCTCGTCGCCGTTCTGCACGCCGCTTCGCCGGAGCAGCGCCCGGAGGCGCGCCATCAGTTCCTGCAGCGCGAAGGGCTTGACCATGTAGTCATCGGCGCCGGCGTCCAGGCCCTCCACGCGGTCGCCCACCGCGTCGCGTGCCGTGAGCATGAGCACCGGGGTGGTGTCGCCGGCCGCGCGCAGGCGACGGCACACCTCCATGCCGTCCACGCCCGGCATCATGACGTCCAGCAGCACCGCATCGGGCGCGCGCTGCGCCAGGGACGCGAGGGCCTCGTCGCCGTCGGCGGCGAGCTCCACCTCGTATCCGGCCAGCGTCAGCGCGCGCCGCACCGCGGTGCGCACGGCCTCCTCGTCGTCCGCGACCAGGATCCTCACGCCGTGAGTCTGCCCGATCCGGTCACGGACCCTGCGGGGGCATGTGGCCGCCAGGCCCGTGGCCGCCGCGGCCGTGCCCGCCCCGCGGGCCCGTGCCATCCACCATGTGCGTGGCCATTTCCTTCGCCTGTGCATCGGTCAGGCCCGAGCCGCGCTCGGACTTCTTGATCGCGTCCGTGATGGTCGAGACGAGGTCGGCCTTGCTCACGCCCTTCTCCTGGGCCACCTGGGCCAGGGTCTTGCCCTGGTCGCGTGCCTGGTGCATCTGCTCATGGGTCATGCCGAGCTTCTTCTCCACGGCGGCCTTCACCTCGCCCATGCCGCGGCCCGGTCCGTGATGGCCACCGCGTCCGCCCATGCCGGGCAGGGGGGCATCCTTCGCGCGCTCCAGCATCGTGTCGGCCTGCGCCTGGGTGATGCGGCCGCTGGCAACGCCCCCCGCCAGCCGCTCCTTGAGGACGTCGGTGAAGGCCCCCTTCACGTCGGCCGCGGTCACCTGCTCACCCGTGCGCTGGGACAGCGCGCTGGCAAGGTCGCCCGCCTGGTCATCCGGGCCGCTCGTGGCGGCGAATGCACCGGCAAGCCCCCCGCCCACCAGCACGCCTGCGGCCGCCAGTCCTGCGATGCGCTTGGTCCTGGTCCTCATGTCCGTCCTCCGTCGTCGGTTCTCCCTGACGACGTGCATCGTCGGGGGTGACCATCAGCATGGGACAAGATCAACCGAAGACGCGCGTAAGAATGCGCGTCGCGTCGGAACCCAGGGGGGCTTAGGCGGTCCCGCCCTCCAGCACCGCGCGCAGCCCCTCCAGGGCCTCGCGCTGGCGGTCCACGAGGCGCTCCGCCATGTCGATGGAGGGGTCCTCATGCACCGCGTGCGTGCGCCATTCCACCCGGCAGCCGGAATCCGTGGGCACGACCGTGAACGATGCGTGGTGCTCTGCCAGCGGAAGGCCGGCGGTCACGGCGTAGGAGTAGGTCATGGCCGCATCGTCACGCGTGAGGAGTTCCTCCACCAGCGTGGCGCCGTCGGCGCGGGACAGCGTGCGCGTGCTGCCCTCGAGCGTGCAGGTCTCGTAGAGCGGGTACCACGTGGGCACGCCGCAGGGGTCGCCCACCAGTGCCCAGGCCGTCTCGGCCGGCACCGCCACGTCGATGTCCACCCCGAAGTCCGCTCCCATGGGTGGATCATCGCGCATCACGTGCCGGGCGGCCCGCGGCCCCCCAGGGGCGTGCGCGGGAGCCCGCCGGTGAGCAGGAGCCCCAGCACGCCCACCACGAACACGATGCCCAGCGCCAGTCGCAGTGACTGCAGCTTGGAGGCCTCGTACGAACTCACGACGGCGTCCACCTGGTCCGGGGGCAGGCCCGCATCGGTGACGGCCGCCTGCACGTCCGAGGCCGCCACCACCTGGATGCCGTCCGCCGTGGCCTCGCGCGCGGCCTGCTGCAGGTTGGCGGTGGCCGCGGGTTCGTTGGCCAGGTTGGCGTTGAAGGCGGCCGCGAGGCCGATGAACAGCACCGATCCGGCGATGGCCACGCCGAGCGACGACCCCAGGTTCTGCCCGGTGCCCTGCAGTCCGCCGATCTCGCTGCTCCGCGACTCGTCGGCGGCCGACAGGTTGACGTTGCCGATCTGCGACACCGCCAGGCCCAGCCCCACGCCGATCACCGCCATGGCCACCGCGAAGAGGGTGCCGCGGGCCTCGGGCTGGATGGAGATGATGAGCAGCATCACGCCCGCCGCCGCGAGGCCCAGGCCCACCTGGATGAGGGTGCGCGGTGAGATGCGCTCCGACAGGCGCGATCCGGCGAGCGCCATGACGAAGATGGCGATGGACATGGGCAGCATGCGCAGCCCCGACTCGAAGGCGTCGAGCCCCAGCACCGTCTGCAGGTAGAGCGGCAGCACGAAGAACGTGCCGGCGATGATGAAGTACAGGACCAGCTGCGAGCCCAGGCCGGCCCGCAATGATCGGATGCCCAGGAGGTCGGTGCCCAGCAGTGGCGAGCCGCCGCGCTCGGCCAGGTGCCGCTCCCACGCGAAGAAGCACCGCGCCACCACGAGCCCCAGGAGGACGATGGGGATGACCGGCGAGAACCCGGCGATCTCGAACGGGGGGTCGATGGGGCGGATGATCCCCCACGAGCTGGCCGACACCAGCGCCAGCACCACGAGGAGCATGGCCGTGGCCGACAGCGCCACGCCCACCAGGTCGAACCGGCCGGCCACGGGCCTGCGCACCCCGTCGCGCACCCGCGGGGTGAGCGGCAGGATGACGGCCGCGATGATGATGGTCTCGGCGGCGAACACCCACCGCCACGAGAACTCGGTGGTCACCCAGCCGCCGATGAGCGGGCCGGCGGCGGCCGCCGCCCCGGCGATGCCGCCCAGGATGCCGTAGGCGATCGCCCGGTCGCGCCCCTCGTAGTTGGTGGCGGCCAGGGCAGCGATGGCGGGGATCACCAGCACCGCCCCCAGGCCCTCGATGATGGACCACCCGATGAACAGCGCGATGAAGTCCGGCGCGAGGGCCGTCACCAGGGACCCCACCGCGTAGATGACGTTCCCGATCACGAACGTGCGCCGGCGCCCCAGGCGGTCGCCGATCCCCGCGCCGGCCAGCATGAACCCGGCCATGGTGAGCGTGAACGTGGCGATGGCCAGCTGCATGGCGCTGACCGTGGTGCCCAGGTCCTGCACCACCGTGGTGATGGACACGTTCATCACGGTGCCGTCGATGACCATCACGAACTGGGCGAGCCCGAGGATGATGATGGGCAGCCACTTGCGCACGCGGCGAGCCTACGTCACGCCCCGGCGCCGGGCGCTCGGGTTTCCCCCCTACGTACGGGCGGGTGCTGCGCGGCCGCGCAGGCGACGCTCGCGCACGCGCACCAAGGCCGGCCGGGCGGCCAGCGCGGTGACCCCCAGGGCCAGCGCCACCAGGGCATAGGCGCCCCGCGACCCCACCAGGTCGGCGGCCAGGCCGCCCAGCGCGGCCCCGGCGGCAAGGCCGGCCATCACCAGGGTGCGCCCCGCCACGCCCGCGAGCGCCTGCATGGACCGCGGCACGCGACGCGCACGCGCTCCCATGAGCGTGGCCGCGCAGACGGCGTTGGCGAGCATGAGCGGGGCGTAAGCCAGGGCGGTGCCCATCACGCCGGGGATGAGCGCCATGGCCAGCGCGGGCACCACGTAGGCGGCGCACGCCAGCACGATGATGGTCTCGTCGGCGTGCCGGCGGTCGAGGCGGGTGATGATGGGCGTGGCCAGCATCATGCAGGCCACGCCGGCGCCCAGCACGGCGGCGAGCGCCGTGCCCGACACGCCCAGGTCGTTGCGCAGGTGGGGCACGGCCAGGCTGATGGCGGCGCCCGACGCAAGGCTCCACGCGACCGCCGTGATGGTGAGCACGCGCAGGTCGCGCGAGAGGAACAGGAACGCCAGGCCGCGGCGGATGGGCGGGCGCGGGCCGGCCTCGTCGCGCTCGTCCAGTCGGCGGGATCCGCTGACGGCGGCCACGCCGGCCACGGCCAGCGCGCCGGCCACCAGTGCGCCCGCGAAGCCGTGCCCCAGCACCAGGGCCAGACCGGCGATGGCCGGGCCGCCGAAGTAGCCCAGGTTGAAGGCCTGCGCCAGCGCGGCCTGCGCCGGCATCATCTCGTCGCGCGATGCCACCGTGGCCAGGGCGCCGAACATGGCGGCGTCCACGAACACGCGCACCGATCCGATGAGGAAGGCCGCGGCGTAGAGCCACGGCAGGGCCAGTCCGGTGGTGCCGAGCAGGATGGCCAGGAGCACCGCCAGCATGGTGCCGGTGCCCAGCGCGGCCCCGAGCAGGGGCCGGCGCGGCCACCGGTCACCGGCCAGGCCCGCGGGCGCGGCGAGCAGGAGGAACGGCACGAACGTGATGGCGAAGCCGATTGCGGCCTGCGCTGCCGAGCCGCCCTGCTCCAGGATGAGCCACGGGATGATGACCGTGAGCATCCCCTGCGCGAGTGCGTGGGCTGCCTGCGTGACCAGGAGCGCGCGGCCATCGCGTGACCGCAGCAAGGGATTCCTGGACGTGGATCGCATGTGGGGCCACGGTAGGCCCATTCCGCATTTCCGTCAATTTGACACGTATCGCACAAGCGCTTGTGCCACGGATCGCGCGCAGGGCGTCACGCCGACGTATAAGAGCCTGCTGGGAGGGGGTTTTGGCACTTCGTGCGCCCACGCACGAAGTGTCACGAATGCTGTTACAAGCGCTCGTGAAAATGCTGTGATGATCGCGTTGCGTCACCAGGGGGACGGGCCGCGTCGCTGGCGATGACCACCCGGCAGGGGGCGTGGCGCAGCACGTAGTCCACGGTGCGCCCGAACACGCGCTCGCCCAGGCGACGCCTGCGCGCCACGCCCATCATGATCACCTCGGCGTTCACGCGACGCGCCTCGTCAACGATCGCCCGCCCTGCCTGGCGTCCATGCACCACCTTCACCTCCACGGTGGCCCCGTACTCCTCGGCGATCTGCCGGGCGTGGGCCAGCAGCTGCCCGGCCCCGCGCTCCTCGCGGGGCATCTCCGCGTGCAGCGGGAGCTCCACCGGCACCTCCACCACGGTGATGGCATGGATCGTCACCCCGCGGTCGGCGGCCAGCTTGCCGGCCGTTGCCATCATCTCCTCCGACGACTCCGTGGCCACCACCGGCACCAGGATGTTGGTGTAGGCCACGTCCACCTCGAGGGCCAGCTCCTGGCGCTCCATGGTGACCGTGCGCGTCCAGGGCACGCCGATGCGCCGGCGGTAGGCGATGTACATGAGGAAGCCGAGTGCCATCCACGCGATGCCCACCCACCGGGCATCGGGCCTGAGCACGAGCACCGCCACGAATGCCCCGCCGGTGCCCAGCAGCCCGAACACCGCGAACAGCGGGATGCTGCGCCCGCGCACCCGGATGTTCGGCCGGGCGCGGTACGGCCGCTGCATGTCCGGGCGCTTCCACCGCAGCCAGATGATGGCCAGGTGGGCGATGCTGAACGACAGCATGGCGCCGAAGGCGTAGAGGTTGGACAGGAAGACGGCCTGGCCGGGGATCATCACCAGGGCGGCGATGGCGCAGAAGATCACGATGGCCACCGCCGGCGTGTTGAACCGCGGGTGCAGGCGCCGGATGCCCGACGGCAGCTGGCGGTGGGAGCCCATGGCGTAGGTGAGGCGTGACACCCCGATCACCCCGGCGTTGGTGGCGATGACCAGGATGGTGGCCGCCAGCACGCCCACGAACGCCTCCACCACCACCTGCCAGGTGCCGGTGAGGCCGAACTGGCTGACGATGCCCAGGATGGGATCGCCCGCGTACGTGGTGCCGAGCTCGGTGGAGTAGGTGCCGTCGGGTTGCTGCGTGACCGGCAGCGCGGAGAGCGCCACGATGGGGATGAGGGCATACATCACCAGCACGGTGATGACGGTGGCGCGGATGGAGGCCGGGATGGTGCGCTCGGGCACCTGCGCCTCCTCGGCCATGTTCGAGATGGTCTCGATGCCGGTGTAGGCGATCATGGCCAGGGTCACGCCGATGATCACGTTGGTCCACGTGGGCGCGACGCCCCACACGATGTTGTCCCACACCTGCGTGGGCGAGAACACCACCAGCAGGCCCACGAGCACCAGCAGGACCTGCGTGCCCAGGTCGAGCAGCGCCAGGCCGATGTTGAGCTTGGCGGCCTCCTTGATGCCCACGATGTTCAGCATCGCGATCAGCGCCACCACGCCGATGCCGACGATCACGTCCCAGGGGTTGGTGCGAAGGGGCTCCCAGAACACGCCCAGGTAGTGGGGCACGAAGAACGCCGAGATGGCGATCGTGATGATGTAGTTGAGCATCTGGCCCCAGGCCGCCCCGAACGCCGCGCCCTCGTTGAACGCCTGGCGCGCGAAGCTGGACGACCCCCCGGCCTCGGGGAACATGGCGGTGCCCTCGGTGTAGGTGAGGGCGGTGGCCGCGAAGATGAGGCCCGCGAAGAGGAACACCAGCGGGGTGAGGCCGAGCGCATAGGCCGCCACCAGGCCCAGCGCGTAGTAGATGGACGAGCCGACGTTGCCGTATGCGGTGGCCCACAGTCCGGGAACGCCGACCACCCGTTCCATCCGCTCGCGCCGCCGCCGCCGGATGGCCATGTGGCTACCTCTGCCTCATACGGCGCGGCATCGTACTCCCGTGCCGGTAGCATCGTCGCCCACGGCCCCCGTCGGGGGCCACGGCGCATGGGGGCTTGTTCCGGTGGCACTGATCGACGGCGTTGACGTGGTGTTCTACGGCGTGTGCAACATGGACCGCTCAGTGGCCTTCTACGAGGGCGTGCTGGGCCTCGAGCTCAGCCAGCGCGCGGGCAACGACTGGTCCCAGTTCACCGTGGGCGGCACCGAGGTGGGCCTGTTCGGGGAACTGGCCACCGCACCCCACCAGGGCGGGGCCACCGTGACCTTCCGCACGGGCGACATCCGCGCCCTCGAGGCCGCGCTCGACGCGGCGGGCTGCAAGAAGGACCCCGTGGAGGACATGGGCGGGGCACTCTCGATGGAGTTCCTCGACCCCGACGGCAACCGCCTGGTGGCGGTGGAGATCCAGGCCTAGGACAGGGCGGCGCGCCGGGCGGCCACGGCCTCGGCGAACGCGGCGGGGTCCTCGGCACCCACCAGCACCCGCCGGGTGGTCCAGGGCGCGGGCGCGTGCACGCTGATGGGCTCCTCCATCTCCAGCACCACGCCCTCGCAGGGCGCGGGCACGAACGCCACCATGCCCTTGGCGATCTTCACGCCCACCCCGGCCCACCACGGCCAGCGCTGCGTGGTGATGCGCGCGATGCGCGCGATGGGTACCTCGGCATGGCCCACCCAGCCCATGCGCACGTGCACCACGTCATCCGCCACCTCGGCCTCGAACGGGCCCGTGGAGGATGTGAGGAAGCGCGTCCAGCGCGAGGTCCTGAGCGGGAAGATCACGGCACGGTGATCGTACGCGCCGCGGTGCCCAGCCCGCGTGCCGACGACATGAGCACCCGCACCTGGTAGGCGCCGGGCGCCAGGGCCGCCGGTATGCGCAGGCGGGCGCTCACGCGTCCGGTGCGCGCGGGGCCGGAGCGGTGCGAGATGAGCCGGAAGGCCCCGGCCCGCGCAGGCCCCGGGGTGCGCTTGCGCAACTCCACGCGCCACGAGGCGCGCACGGGCAGCGTGAACGCCGTTCGCGCCCACGGCAGCGCCACGACCACGCGCAGCGCCTGCGGGCGCGGGCTCCCGGGCGATGCGGACCGGCCCCGGGCGTCGCGGGTCACGGGCACCGAGCGCGTGGCCACGGCGCCGGCTCCCGACGTGGCGCGCACGGTCACCTCGCCCGATCCGATGGGCGCCACGTACGACACCGAGTACCGCCCGCCGTCCACCAGGCGCGCCATGCGGCGCCCCACCATGACGGCGGCCACCCCGGCGGGGCTCGCGGCGGTGCCCGCCACGGTCACGCGGCGGCCGTCGGTGACGGCACGCGCGGTCAGCGCCGGCGCGGGTGCATCGGCGTCGCCGATCTCGGTGGTCCAGGTGTCGGCGCGCGCGGGCGACCCGTCGGCGTAGGTGAACGCCGCCAGGCCCGAGGTGCTGCTGACCGCGGGCCTGCTGCTGGGCGCTGCCGGTGCGGCTCCTCCGGGGGTGCGCGACACCGGGTACAGGCCGCCCGTCGTGAGGGTGCGCACGTATGCGTAAGTGCCCTCGATGAAGGCCACGCGTGAGCCGTCCACGGCCATGGAGGGCCTCCCGCTGGTGGCGCCGTCGGATGCCCGCGTGGTGGTGCCGGCATCCAGGTCGCGCACGTACGCGCGCCCCGTGGCCCCGGGCACCAGGGCGGCAGCGGACCGGAACGCCACCCGCGATCCGTCGCCGGAGATCGAGGGCAGGGTGGAGTCGTCGTCGTCCGTCCCGCCCGCCGCCGGGATGCTTGCCACGGTGATCGTGCGCGTCGCCGGGCGTGCCACGTACACGTCGCCGTGGCCGTCGGAGTCGCCTGGCGCCAGCACAGATGCGCGGTCGTCGCCCTCGAACGCCACGGCGCGGCCATCCGCGCTGATGGACGGGCGCCCCACGGCGGTGGGCGACTGCGCCCCCGAGGCGCTGCGGCTGGCCAGCGTGAGGGTGCGCGCGCGCAGGTCGGCCACGTAGACGTCGGGCACGCCGTTGGTGTCGCCCGACACCAATGGGGCCGCACCCGACGTGAACGCCACGCGCGTTCCGTCGGCGCTGATGGATGGCTGGCCCACCACTCCCCCCGACGGCTGCACGCCCCGCGAGTCGCGCGACACGATGGTGATACGGCCGCTCAGGGTGTCCTTGCGGAACACGTCCACGGACGACCCGTTGGCATCCGGCACCACCAGGTTGGTGGCGCTGGAGGCGAACACCACGTAGCGGCCGTCCAGCGATGCGGCATGGGGCGGGGCGGCGGGGTCGTCGTCCACCGGGAGGTTGGCCGGCATGCCCGACGCGGTTGCCGACACCAGCACCGCCTGCCCGCCGCGCAGGTCGCGCATGAACAACTGCCGCACGCCCCCCGTGGACCGTCCTGACAGCGGCGCGCTGGATGTCATGAGCAGGTGCCCGCCGTCGGGCGAGAACGAGGAGCCCTCCACGGCCGACCCGGCGGTGCCCCCGCCCGGCAGGTAGCCCTGGCGGGCCACGTCTCCCGTGGCCCCGATGGCGGCGATGGGCAGCACGGCCAGGGCGCCCAGCGCGAAGCCGGTGGTGGTGCGGCGGGGCATGTGATGAGGCTAGCCACGGGCGCGGCGCACGCTCGCCGGGATGTGCCAGCGGCACATGTCCCGGCGATGACGCCGGGCCAGCGGCTTATATGCCCGCGTGCGCCGACGCCGGACATTGCTCGCCACCCTCGCCCTGTCGCTCGCCGCGGCGGGCACCGCCGCCGCGCTGCCGGTGGTGGCCATCGACCCCGGGCATGGGGGAGGCGACTCGGGCGCCGTGGGCGTGCTGGCCCCGGGGACCATCACGGGCCTCGAGCCCCGGTTCAACCAGCAACTGCAGCCCATCCTGCTGGAGAAGGACGTCAACCTCGACGTGGCCAACCGGCTCAATGCCTGGCTCGTGGCGCGGGGCTTCCCCACGTTGATGACCCGCACCGCCGACAACGCCGGGGGCGACGTGCCGTACACGGGCGTGAGCGCCGACCTGAAGGCCCGCACCGACCTGGCCAACGGCCGCCTGGCCGAGGTGTTCGTGTCCATCCACCAGAACTCGGCGAGCTCCCCGCTGGCAACCGGGACCGAGACCTACGTGAAGGTGGGCGCGCCCGAGCCCACCCAGGTGCTGGCGTCGGGCATCCAGCGCACGCTGGTGGCATGCCTGGGCCTGCCCGACCGGGGCGTGAAGGAGCGCTCGTTCTACGTCCTCAGGAACACGGCCATGCCGGCCGTGCTGGTGGAGGGCGGGTTCCTGTCCAGCGCCACCGACGTGGCGTTGCTGGCGCAGCCGGACTTCCGGCAGAAGATGGCCGAGGCCATCGGCGCGGGCGTGTTCCAGTACGCGGGCCTGGGTGACCCGGGCCCCATCTGCGCAGGGGGCAGCGTGCCCCCGCCGCCCAAGCCCAAGGCCATCGCACTTGCCCGGGCGGGCAAGGCGCTCACCCAGCGCGCCGGCATCAACCCGCGCCGTGGCGACCTGTGGATCGCCACCGTGCGCGACGACGCCGGACGGGTCATGGCCAGCGTGCCGGTTCGCGCCCGCCTGCCCAACGGCAAGGGCGTGGCGGCGTCGAGCCGCCCGGACGGCAAGGTGCTGCTGGCGGTGCCGCGCCGCAAGGGCAACCTGGTGGTGTCGGTGGCGATGCCCGGCGTGAAGGTGGCCGCACGGGCCGCCGTGCCGGCGCGCACCCGCTAGGCCGGCTCGTCCCCCAGGGCCGTCCAGGCCCTGTTGAGATCGTCCACCGCGCCATCGGGCAGGCGGTCGATGAAGAGCCGCCGCACGCCCTCCAGGTGGGTGGGTCGTGCCTCGCGGAACCTCTTCTGCCCTGCGGGCGTGAGGCAGGCCAGCGAGCTGCGGCGGTCGTCGGGGCACTGCGCGCGCTCCACCAGGCCCATCGCGGCAAGTCGGTCGACCAGGCGTGACAGCCCCGACAGCGAGAGCAGGGCGCCGTGCGCCAGGTCGCTCAACCTCAGCGATCCGTTAGGCGACCGCGCCAGCAGGAGCAGCACCTCGTACTGCGTGAGCGACAGGTCGTGGGCCGCCTGCATCTCCACGTCGAGCTCGCGCACCACCGCGGCATGGGTGCGCAGGAAGCCGAACCATGCATCCATAGAAGCGTCGTCGAGCGGGGGGAGCTCGCGGGTCCTCACATGTGCCACCTCCAAAGCGTAAGCACGGCAACGGCGAAACCGGGCCGAGTACGGGCGTGGCGGGTGCGTCGGGGGTGGTTCGTAGGATCCGGGTCGATGGGAGACGCCGCAGAGACCACCCCGACGCCGATCCCATCCACGCTGCCCACGCCGGGGTCGGAGGGGGCCCGCACCGCGGGCGATCGCGTGCGCGAGCTCATCCAGCGCGAGGGGCGGTCCGTCACTCCCGGTGAGGTGGCGGTGGAGGCCCTGGGCATCGCCGGCTGCCCGGATCCCGTGGCGCGGCGCCTGGCCGGCGACATCGTCGCGGGCGACGCCCGGCTGGCGTGGGACGGCGATCGCGTGGCCGACGCCGGGGGCGCGCGCGACCTCGCGCCCCTCGGCACCACCGCCTTCTGCGTGGTGGACCTGGAGACCACGGGGGGAGCCCCGGGCACATCGGGCATCACGGAGATCGGCGCGGTGCGCGTGGAGGGGCTGCGGGTGACCGAACGGTTCTCCACGATGGTGGATCCCGGGATGCCCATCCCGCCGCACATCACCGCCATCACCGGCATCGACGACTCCATGGTGCGTGGCCAGCCGTCCATCGACGCGGCCCTCCCGGCCTTCATCGAGTTCGCGCGCGAGGACGTGCTGGTGGCGCACAACGCGCCCTTCGACCTGCGGTTCCTCAACTACGAGCGCCTGCGGCTGCGCGACGGCTACTTCACCCAGCCGTGGCTGGACACCCTGGTGCTGTCGCGCCGGCTCCTGAACGGGGAGGTGCCACGGCACGACCTGCGCACGCTGGCGCGCTGGACCGGCGCCGCGGTACGGCCCACGCACCGGGCCCTGGCCGATGCCGAGGCCACCGCGCACGTGCTGGTGGCGCTCATCAATCGCCTCGCGCACGGCGCCGCCACCACGCTGGACCACGCCATGGCCATCGGCCAGCCCGGCGCGCGCGCGCGACCCGCCGGTGGCGAGGGGGCGGCCGCAGCCGCATGACCCCGCGGGACCGGCGTGCGAGACTCGGCGCGTGACCCTCGCACCCGACGCCCGCGCGGTCCGCCGCCTCATCCGGTGGTTCGACCAGGAGGGGCCCGACCTCCCGTGGCGGCGCACGCGCGACCGCTGGGCCATCCTGGTGTCCGAGGTCATGCTGCAGGCCACCCCGGTGCAGCGCGTGCTGCCCTACTACGAGCAATGGATGGCGCGCTGGCCCCGGCCCTCGGACCTGGCCGGGGCGCGGCTGGGCGATGCCCTGGCGGCATGGCAGGGGCTGGGCTACCCGCGCCGGGCCCGCAACCTGCACGCCGCCGCCACGGTGCTGGCGCATCAGGGTTGGCCCCATCCCGATCGCTACGAGGACCTGCCGGGGGTGGGGCGCTACACGGCTGACGCCCTCAGGTGCTTCGCCCACGAGCTCCCCGTGCTGCCCGAGGACGTGAACGTGCGCCGCGTGGTGGCACGGCGGTTCCCGGATGGCTGGCCCGGCGCCCCCCGTGGTCGTGCGTGGCATGCCGGCCAGGCGATGATGGACCTCGGGCGGGAGTACTGCCGGGCGCGCGCGCCGCTGTGCGACGCGGGCTGCCCCCTCCGCGCGGGCTGCCCGGCTGCCGACGCCGGGGTGGTGGACCAGGTCACCCCGCGCACCCGTCGCCAGGCCCGGTATGAGGGGTCGATGCGCCAGCGCCGGGGCTTCCTGCTTCGCGCGCTGGCCGAGGACGGCCGCGTGCGGGCCTCGCGCGACCCGGAGGCCGCCGAGAGCCTGGTGGCCGAGGGGCTGGCCGACCGTCGAGGGCACATGCTGGTGCCGGCGGGGTCGGGCCGGTGACGCGGCGCGCGGCGCCGACGATCGTGGTGGCGGCGGTCATACGCCAGGGGCCGTGGATCCTCATCACCCAGCGCGCCGAGGGGTCGGGCCACGCCGGCCGATGGGAATTCCCGGGCGGAAAGCGCGAGGCCGGGGAGCGCGACGTGCAGGCGCTGCGTCGAGAGCTGCGCGAGGAGCTGGGAATCGAGGTGGAGGCTCCGCGCATGATCTGGCGCGAGGATGCCGGTCCCCTCAGGTTGCGCTTCTACGAGTGCCGCTATCCGGCGCTGCAGCGCCCGCGTGCCCTGGTGAGCCCGCAGTTCCGGTGGGTGCGCACCGAGGACCTGCCCTCGTACGACTTCCCCCCCGCTGACGATCGACTCGTGGCGGCACTGGCAACCGACCGCATCGGGCGCCGCAGGCGCCGCGCGCGCCGGAGACGCCGCGGCGGCCGGGTACCATCCCGGCCGTAAAGGGAGGTGGGTATGGCCAAGGCCAAGCGGGAGCGCCGGAGCAGCTTCCGGACCATGCAGAGCGGTGACGACGTGCTGTCCAAGCTCGACGCCATCGAGGCGCTCGAGGCGGCAGAGGAGCGCGCGCGCGCCGAGGCGCATCCCGACGAGGCATCGGCCGGTGGCGACCCCGCCGAGGAGCCCCGCGAGGGCTAGTCGTCACCCCGGGGTCCGATCCCCCTTCCGCCCACGGGGCACGGGTCTAGGCTCGGTCCGGTGACCACCCTCCACGCACGCACGCCGCATGCGCCGCCTCCGGGCCTGATCCGCAGGCTGTGGGCGCATGCGCTGGTGGTGCTGGAGCGTCCCCGGTACTTCATCCCGTTCCTGGTGGTGTTCACGTCGCTCGGCCTCTGGCTCGACTCGCTGGGCGGCCTCGGTTGGCAACTGGTGCTCTCGGCCATCGCCTGGGCGGTCCTCATCGCGGCGTGCGTGCCGCTGGGGCCGCTCGACCGCGCGCGGGTGTTCGTGGTGGTGGTGGTGGCCACCACGGCGGAGGTCATCTTCTCCACCATCCTCGGCGTGTACGACTACCGGCTGGGCAACCTGCCGCTGTTCGTGCCCGCGGGGCACGGGCTGGTGTACCTGGCCGGGTACCGGTTCTCGCAGAGCCGCCTGGCCCGCGTGCACCCGCGCATCGTGGTGGGCGTGGCCATCGCGGGCGCGCTCTCCTGGGGGATCCTCGGACTCACCAACGCGCTCGGGCGCGTGGACGTGGCGGGCGCGATCGCGGTGGCGTTCCTCGTGGTGTTCCTGGTCATCGGCCGCGCGCCCACGCTCTACGCCGGCGTGTTCTTCTTCGTGGCCTTCCTCGAGATCTGGGGCACGTGGGTGTCCACGTGGTACTGGGAGCCCACCGTGCCGTTCCTGGGGATCGGCAACGGCAACCCGCCCAGCGGGGCCGCCGCGGGCTACGTGCTGTTCGACATCGCGGCGCTCGCGCTGGCGCCCGCCGCGCTGGCCGCGTGGAGGGCCATCGCGGGGTGGGTGCGCGGCCTGCACCGGACGTCATGAGCACCGGCGACAACCCCACGGGATTCCGCCCCGCCGACCACCCGCTGTTCTCGGGTGACGTGGACGTGCCGCCGGCGCCCGAGGCCTCATCCGCCGTGCTGGCGGCCCTCCTGGGCAGGGCCATGCGGGTGGCGGACGAGGGATCGGCGTCGCTGGCCGTGGTGGACCTGGCGGTGCACGCGTGGATGGAGGGGCACCTGTCCGGCGAGGACCACTGCGCCGGCTGCGACGGGCGCTGCGGGTTCGACCGCGGGCCGGGCCGCCCGCGGGCCATCGCGGAGGCCACGGGGTCGGCGGGTGCGGGCGCCGTGCCGGGCCTGGCCCCCCCGGGTCCCGTGCCGCCGTTCCCCGACCCGGCCGATCCGGTGCTGGTCGCGATCGTGCTGGGTGCCCTGGGCCTGCTGCGCGAGGGGCGGCCGGCGGAGCGCGTTCTCCCCATGGTGGCGGCGCGAGCCTGGGCCGAGGGCCACATCGAGGGCGAGGACCGCTGCCCGGGGTGCCAGTGGCGCGGTGGCCTGCAGGTGGGCGAGGACCGCGAGCCGCACGCCCGTGAGGGCGCGACGGGCGACGGCTAGGTTGGGGCGATGAACGTGGGGGTGGTGGGAGCCGGACTGATGGGGGCGGGCATGATCCGCAACGTCGCCGCGGGCGGCCACGAGGTGCGCGTGTTCGCGCGCACCGCCCACCGGGCCGAGGGCCTGCCCGCCACGCCCGTGGCCGATGTGGCCCAGGCGGCGGATGGGGCCGACCTCCTCCTGCTCTCGGTCACCGACTCCCACGACGTGCTCGCCGTGGTGGAGGCCGCCATGGCGGTGCCGTCGCCTCCGCCCCTGGTTGTGGATACCTCCACCATCGCCCCCGCGGCGGCGCGCGAGGCGGCCATCATCGCGGGCGCGGCGGGATGCCAGTACATGGACTGCCCGGTGAGCGGGGGTCCCACGGGGGCCGCGGCCGGCACGCTGGCCGTGATGTGCGGCGGCCCGGAGGAGGCGCTCGCCGCCGCCGCGCCGGTGCTGGACCTCATCGGCGACCCGGCCAAGCGCGTGCACTGCGGCCCGGTGGGATCGGGCCTGGTGGCCAAGTTGGTGAACAACCTGCTCGTGGCGGTCATCTCGGCGGGCACCGCCGAGGCCTTCGGCATCGGCCAGCGCGCGGGCGTGCCGCCGGAGGTGCTGGCACGGGTGGTCATGGCCTCGTCCGGCGACTCCTGGCAGCTGCGAAACCTCTTCCCGCGCGTGCTCGAGGGCGATCACGAACCCGGGTTCCGTGCCCGCGACCTGCGCAAGGATCTTGGGCACGCGCGCGGGCTGGCCGGCGCCCCCCTGGCCGTGGGCGATGCGGTCAGCACGCTGTTCGACCAGGTGGAGGGCCACCTGGACTACGGCGCGGTGGCGCGCCTTCTCATGGACCTTCCCGACCCCGAGGGGGACTGATGATCACCCTGTTCCAGATCACCGGATCGTCGTCGTTCGCCGCCCGCGCGGCGCTGGAGTGCGCGGGCGCGGAGTACGAGGTGGTGGACGTGCACCCGCGGCGCCGCGACGAGGCCCCGGGGTTCGCCGATGCCAACCCCCTCAAGCGCGTGCCCGCGCTTCGCGACGGCGACGTGCGGCTGGCCGAGACCGGCGCCATCCTGCTGTGGATCGGCGATCGCTTCCCGGATGCCGGCCTGGCGCCCGCGGTGGGCACGCCCGCCCGCGCCGACCACTACCGCTGGGTCACGTGGTGCGCCAACACCCTGCACGTGGGGTGGTGGCCCATCATGGCGGGCTTCTACTTCACCAACAACGAGTCGGCGCAGCAGTCGCTGGAGCAGCGCGGGCGCGAGAACATGGCCGGGCACGGCCGCCACCTGGAGGCCTGGCTGGCCGACCACGAGTGGCTTGCCGGCGATCGTCCCGGCGTGTCGGACATCTACGCCTACATGCTCGTGGGCTGGGCCAACTACTACGACGACATCACCCTGGGCGGGCCCGCCGTGGCCGCGCACTACGACCGCGTGGGCGCCCTGCCCGGCGTCGCGCGCGCCCGCGAGCTGGACGACCTGGACGAGCGCCTCATCCGCTTCCACCCCGAGCTGCGGGGCGGCAAGCCGCTCGACTGACCGGGCTCAGGCCCCCGGGCGCTCGTCCGGGGGTGCGGCCGCGTCGGGGTCCTCGCGGAATGCCGCGGGCGTGAGCCGTGCCAGCCACCGTGGCAGGGGACCGCGCAGGGGCTCCGGGCGGAACTGGCGGTCCAGCATCCACAGCCCCGACGCCGTGATGGCCGCGCCGGACATGGCCACCGCCACGTCGATCGCGCCCAGCGTGGTGAGCTCGAAGAACTCGCGCAGCGGCGCGATGAGGATGAACATCACGTAGAGCCCGGCCATGGCCAGGCACATGAAGATGACCCAGGCGCTGCGCTTGACCCCCGAGACCTCGAGGATGAGCACCAGCCACAGGCCGATGGCCATGAGCGCCGTCACCGCCACCGTGCGCGATACCGCCACCTCGCTCTGCACCACGTTCAGCGAGAAGAGGTAGCTCGACACCACGCCGAGGCCCGCCGCCACGCCCGCGGGCAGCGCGAACCGGAAGGTGGAGCCCAGGTAGTCGCGGGCCTTCCACGCGCCGGTGCTGGGCGCGAGGGCCAGGAAGAACGCCGGGATGCCCACGGTCAGGAACGACAGCAGGGTGAGATGGCGTGGCAGGAAGGGGTAGGTGGTGGGCACCAGCCCGATCGTGAGCACCAGGAACGCCGCCAGGAACGACTTCGACACGAACAGCTTGCCCACGCGCTGCAGGTTGCGCAGCACCTGGCGGCCCTCCACGATCATGGGCGCGAGCGACGCGAAACCGCCCCGCACCATCACGATGTCGGCCACTGCCCGTGCCATCTGGCTGGCCTCCCCGGGCGCGATGGCCACCCGGGACTTCTTGAGCGCGGGCACGTCGTTCACGCCGTCGCCGATCATGGCCACGTTGTAGCCCTCGGCGGCCAGCGCCCCCACGATGCGCTCCTTGTCATCGGGCGTGGCGCGCCCCACGATGCCCGCGCCGGTGACCACGCGCGCCAGCGCCACGGGGTCGGCGGGCAGCTCCGACGCCAGGATGGGTGAGCTGGAGTGGATGCCGCAGTCGGCCGCGATGGCGCCCACCGTGGCCGGGGAATCCCCCGACACCACGTGCACGGGGATGCCTTCGCGTCCCAGGAACTCGATGGCTTCGCGCACGTCGGGTTGCAGCGTCTCGGCCATCGCCACCAGGCCGATGGCGTGCAACGACGCCGGGGGCGGGTCGTCCGGGCCGTGCTCGCCGAGCGGTCCGGTGCCCTCCGCCATCACCAGCACGCGGCGGCCGTGCGCCGACTCGCGGTGCACGGCATCGGCGAGCGGGCCGGGGTTGATGACCCCCGGGGCGCCCAGCGCCAGGAGGCGATCGCCCACGCGCACCCCGGCCCACCTGCGACGCGACGTGAACGGCACGGCCTCGTCGGCCTGCACGGGATCGTGGGGCAGGTCGCGGGCGATGGCATCGAGCGTCTCGTCGTGGTCGCGCCACGCGGCGGCGTAGGTGGCGAGCGCGCCATCCAGGTGATCGCGGTCCACGCCGGCCACGGGCTCGCGCAGCACCATGCGCGCGTCGCCGGTGGTGAGGGTGCCGGTCTTGTCCACCAGCACCATGTCGGCCGATGCGAGGGCCTCGATGGCCGACAACTGCTGCGCCAGCGCGCCGCGCCGCGACATGCGGATGGTGCTCACGGCATAGGTGATGCTGGCCAGCAGGATGAGGCCCTCGGGGATGAGGGTGACCATGGCGGCCGTGGCCGTGGACACGGCCTCCTCGAGGTCGGGGCTGGTGCGCCACAGCGCCAGCGCCAGCACCCCGCCCAGCGGGATCATGATGGACACCATGGCGATGAGCAGCCGGTTCATGCCGCGCTGCAGGGGGGAGAGGGGGTGGCGGAACGACCGCGCGATGTTGGAGACGTGGCCCGCGTAGCTGTCGTCGCCCACCGCCTCGGCCACGTAGGTGCCGGACCCCTCGGCGCAGAACGCGCCGGCCCGCACCTGGTCGCCCGCGTCCCGGGTGACCGGCCGCGACTCCCCGGTGAGCACGGCCTCGTCCAGCGCCAGCGCCTCGGCGGTGCGCAGGGTGCCGTCGGCCACCACCTGATCACCCGGGCCCAGCAGCACCAGGTCGCCGGGCACCACGTCGTCCACGCCCATGCTGCGCTCGGTGCCGTCGCGCATCACGCGGGCGGTGGGCGCCACCAGCGCCGCCAGGCGCTCCACGGCCCACTTGGCGCGCACCTCCTGGGCGATGCCGATGGTGATGTTGACCACCAGGATGAACAGGAAGAACACGTCGCGCCAATCGCCGAACACCAGCGTGATCACGGCGAAGGTGACGAGGATCAGGTTGAACAGCGTGAGGACGTTGGCCCGCACGATGCTGGCGTACGAGCGCCCGGGCGACGACCTGCGTCGCGATGGCCTGCGCGCTGCGGCCTGGGCCTCGGTCAGCCCGCCGGGTCCCGTGGCCGCGTCGATGACGGCCGTCTCGGCGGTCTCCGTGCTCACCCCCCAAGCGTTGCATC
>VFQT010000238.1_pt1 | contig 88811 bp, 77 predicted proteins | sample 3512381 | NCBI WGS metagenome assembly VFQT01 (sample SAMN10412376, study PRJNA504923) | tailings metagenome | isolation source: Relicate 2 Philex TSF3 active mining site | place: Philippines: Tuba, Benguet | collected 2017-08-29
TTTGTCCAAAAAGTTGAAAGCGCCCCAAAGCCGCAGCGATTTTCACTTTGCCACCGAGGTGAAAGTTTAGGCTATCGAACGTGCCCTCAGGAAAAAATGGCGACAACAATTCAGGGGTAATATTGCCCAATTCCACGGTAAAGGTATCGTGATTGCTAGGCCCCAACATCCCATACATTTCCAAGAAATGACGTTGACTATTCACCATCAAATTACTCACTTGCAATCGATTGCCCTTTTTCAAGGTGATGTGCGACGATTGATCCAACTGCCAAGGCTCCTGATTGACTTGAAAGTTGGCCGAGGTTATTTCCGTAGGTAGTGAGTCCTTGCTGACTTGGCTATTCGCTTTAAAATTGACATTGTATCGATTCTTTTTGTCGTGAAGATCAAAACCCAACCGCATGGCCCCATCCACCACTGTACTGGTTATTTCAAATCGATCGTAGTTGGTTTGGCCAATTTGAATTTCTTTGGCGGTCACTTTGCACAGGGCTTTTCCTAATTCAGCAGTACTTGCCTGCAATTTCAGTCGTTGAATGTCTACCCCCTTAAACTCCAGATCAACGGGACCCAACGTAAAATCCACTTGCTGATGACCTTGTTCAAAGGCGCCCACCAAATTGATGGGACCACTGTTCAAGGTTGGCTCCACGAAGGCCGATAGCCAACTCGTTTGGATCAGTTGTATATCGAATTGAAAGTCGTGAGGAATGAACTGTTTCGGTGCCTCAAATCGCTCAGGCACGGCATTGTGCAGAAACAGTTGAGCCACCTCTTTGGATTGAGCAAAATCGAAACCGGCACCTATATTTCCATTCAGCCAATCCCCAGAAAACGCCCACCCACCACGCTCACTCTTGACGATTTGTTGGCTGTTACAAAAATATCGAACGCCTGCATGGTCCGCCACCAGCTGATTCACCTCCAACGTGGCATTGGAATGGGTCAAATCCTCTCCCCCATAAATCAACGAAGCGCTGCCACTGATGGCCATGGGCAAGGACTGTAATCCCAATCCATCAAACTGAATATCGGTAGCCGAAACATTGACATCGGCGGTTGGATTTCCGGAAGTCCAGGCTTGTATGATCGCATCCCCCTCAAAAGCAAAGCGAGAGTCCGTAGAAACCACATTCAACAAAAGCTGGTCTCCATCTACCGTGCTATTGAGGTCTACCCCATGCAATGTCCTACCCATTACGGCGTACTGCGACAATTGAAGATCCAAATCCAATTCCAGGTTGTCTTTGGTGATACCAATGCCCGTGAGCAAAACATGAGACTCGTCGATGTGTGCATCAATCCCATTTCCCAACAAAGCCCCGATATCCCATTGTTGGAGATTGCCTTCGAGATCGTATTGCATGGCATCCACACTTTCAGCAAAATCAAGCATCAGATGACCCGAAAAATGTCCTGGATTGGCATCCAAATCCCCATCAAAACTCACGTTGGTGAGCGAGCCGTTTAACTGTCCTGAAAAATCTGCTGCTTCAATGGTTTGTATGGCCGAAACAGAATCTAACTCATAAACCACTTCTTTCAAATCGGCCATAGCCACCCGCGCATCGCTCAAATCGAGACGATACTCAAAGTGGTCTAAATCATGCAAATTTGATAGGGTTCCACTCCCTTTGATTCTGGTTTGATCGGTTAAAGATTCCAGCAGGAGCGATGAAACTTCCATTTTGGCCAACGTGCCAACCGCGCGTCCGTTGACGAATGTTGGCAAGCTGCGATTGTTAAACCAATCGTGAAACACTTGTAATTCTTCCAAATTCAACACCGACTTACTCAAACGGAAATCAAAAATGACTTTGTGATACACATCGGCAAAGTCGCGCATCCGGTTATACCGCAATTCTACTTGGTCCCCAATCTCACTTTTGGGCGTTTTGATGCGCATATCGGTGAATAGCATGTGCTTCCGATCGATGATAGTTTTCAGCGACCCATCCACCACGGTCAACCCACTGCGCTCTTTCAAGGAGATATTTTTCAACCTGGCCCCAAACCACGGCTCCCCAATAATCACCGAATCCAAATCAGCATTGATGTCTTGAAACAACATGTAGTTGGGATCAAAATGTTTGTCGTACGGCTTATCGGTTTCCACGAAATACAAAAAATCCGTTTTCTCCAATTTTGCATTCCGCATTTTTATATCCCAAACCTTTCCAGGGGTGGTATCCGCTGTTTTTGGGGTAAAGTAATCCACCAAAAAATCAATGTTGAAATCGCTCTTGGGCGTATGATACCCCAATTTTAGGTATCCTTTGTACAATCTCACATCGCTAAAAACAACCTCTTTGCGTTTATAATCTACTTGGGTCAGTCTGGCTTGGAATTGCCTAATTTCAATCAGGGTGTCTTTCTCCTGATCATAAATCCGCAGGCGTTCGAGTCGCACATTCCTCAGGAAGTCGACCTCTACGTAGCCCAATTCCACCTTGGTTTTCAGTTCTTCCGACAGGTAATTCACCAGGCGCTGGGCCAAATAATTTTGCACCCAGTGATTGCGCGACAAAACCACTGCGCTTCCCGTGAGTAACAGGAACGACAGCAACATCAGAAGCAAAAACTTCCGTAGTTTTGTACGCTTATTTTTCAATCTCTCAAATTTAAATTTTGACCGAAGTACTGAATCCACCGAAACCCCACGCCTCCATTATATTGGGCATAGAGAGCAGTTGCGACGACACAGCAGCTTCCATTCTGTGCGATGGCAAAATCCTTGCCAACGTGGCAGCGAGTCAATCGGTGCATGAACAATATGGTGGTGTAGTGCCCGAATTGGCTTCCAGGGCACACCAAAGCAATATCATTCCTGTCATTGACCAAGCGCTGAAGCAAGCCGGTGTTTCTACAAAATCGCTATCGGCCATTGCAGTAACACAGGGCCCTGGATTGATGGGTTCTTTGTTGGTGGGTAACAATGTAGCCAAGGGATTGTGCATTGCGAACAACCTCCCATTGATTGGCGTCAATCATTTACAGGCACACGTGGCCGCCCTGTTTATTGACCACAGAGTGGCTTTACCGATGCTGTGTTTGCTTGTGAGTGGCGGTCATACTCAACTCATTTGGGTAGAGGGAATCGACCAGATGGAAATCATCGGTACCACCCAAGACGATGCGGCGGGGGAAGCCTTCGACAAGGCCGCCAAACTCATGGGATTGGGATACCCCGGCGGACCGTTGGTGGACAAGTTGGCTCAATCGGGAAACCCGAACAAATACAGTTTTCCGGATGCACAGACCGAAGGATTACACTTCAGTTTCTCCGGGATAAAAACTTCCCTGCTATACTTTTTAAGGGATCATCAAAAATCGGATGCGGGATTCTTGGAGCGGGAAATACACGATGTGTGCGCTTCCTTTCAGCATCAAATTGTATCGAGTTTGATGAAGCGATTGACCAAAGCCATCAAGGAGAGAAAGCCGGCCTCTTTAGGACTCAGCGGGGGTGTTTCGGCCAACAGTGCTTTGCGTGCCGCTTTTTTAACGATGGGTGAAACGTGGGCCCTACCCGCTTACATCCCGGATTTTGCTTATTGCACAGACAATGCCGCCATGGTGGCGATGGCCGGATACCACCGATACCTTCAAGGCAATTTTACCGCATTGGACGAAACTCCCTATGCGCGAGCTGTCCATTAATGTGATATCTTCGCAACATGTCGATCATACCCACCCCTGAAACCATCGCCGCAGGCCAAGAAAGGGCCATTGCGCGCGCCATCAGTTGGGTGGAAAATCAACATCCCAGCGCCCTGGAGCTGCTTGAGCAGCTCCAGGGGCGCACCCCGGTAATTGGCATAACAGGTCCGCCAGGCGCTGGAAAAAGCAGTCTGGTCAATGCCCTCGCGCTCCATTGGAGCAGACAAAATTTAAAAACAGCCATCGTGGCCGTAGACCCCTCAAGCCCCTTCAATTTGGGATCGTTGCTGGGCGACAGACTTCGAATGCCCGGCTTGTTCCTAGATCCAAATGTCTACATCCGCAGCGTATCCGCCCGAGGATCTCTGGGTGGATTATGCGCCAGCATCATCGAAATCTGTGATGTGTTAAAACATGCCCAATTTCACCACATCATCATTGAAACGGTGGGTGTTGGACAAAGTGAAATAGAAATTGCAGGCATCGCCGACACAACCGTGGTGGTCACCGTACCCGAAAGCGGCGATGAAGTACAAACCCTAAAAAGTGGCATCATGGAAATTGCCGACATCTTCGTAGTAAACAAAAGTGACCGCGAAGGAGCCGAGGCTTTCGCCAACCACCTGAAAAAATTGGCCCACTATCGGGTGGGGAATGGCGCCTGGGAGTCTCCCGTGGTGAATACCGTTGCTATGGAAGGCGTAGGGATTCAGGCATTGAGCGAAGCCATTGAAAAACACCAACAACAGGGCATATCCAACGATAGAAAAGAAACGTTGCTGGCCGACAAAGTCCTCCGCCTGGTGCAAAGACACCGCATGCAGGACCTTTCCATCCCTTCAATCAAACAACAACTGACGATTGAGATGCACAGCGGCAATTTCAACCTCTATCGCTTCGCCAAAAAATACTTCTAGAATTATTGCACCATCACCGTGGCCGTGGCTCCACCCATCTTCAGGGTGTAAAGACCCGCACTGAGCCCACGAACATCCACGCGAACATCCCCCTTGCCAGCGGCGCCCTCACGAACCAATACACCCATGTGATTCATCATTTGCCAAGAATCATGCGCACCCCCATTGAAAGACTGTATCCAAACCTCAGCTGTGGCCGGATTGGGGTATACGCGTAAGGATGTCTTTATTACCGAAACACGGGCGAATTTATCGAGCAAACTCACGGCGCAATTACTAGAATAAGCCTGCCATTTGCTGTCAAAATCGACCATTGCGCGGTTGTTGATGACCGTTTTCAAGGGCAATGTTTGATAGGTTTGAACGCGATACTTCGCAAATCCAACGCTTCCCGATGGATTCGCCTCAAAGGCACTCAAGTTGGCCTCCGGATAATCAATCACAAGCACCCGTCCCTTTTCTATGGTATACGATGCTTTGGTTGGATAAAAAGAGAGCAATTCCAAACGCAACAACGGCAGATTGGCATCCAACGTATCAACCAATACAGCCCGTTTCACAAGGGTGGTACTTACGTTTCTAAAATCAACACGATACTCCCATTGTTTGCTGCGGAAATCAACCGTATCGCCCTGTAAACTCTGCTTCATCACCTCAACTAAGCCACCGCGGCGCGACAATCCAATCGCGTCTTTGGCTTCGTTGTCGGCAACATCCACATCCTTTTGTAAAATACCTGTGCCCGTCTTGGCAGAGAATTCAAATTGATCAGACACAGCAGCGGTTGTAGGGATGCGTGTGAAAATTTCCAAGTATTGGGTACCAAAGGCTGGCAAATTACTGATGGCGTATATAGCCTCGCCCACAACATAGTTGTCGGGCTCGGGCGAACTCTGGAATGCGGTTATCGTTGCAGGGTGTTTCACATGAACTGTACCATTGGTTACGGCTGTCCCACCGTGGTTCACTATCTTCACCAATACACGTACCTCGTCACCCGCTACAGCACCGGCTGGAACAATGACATCCATCCCCAACTCCAAATCACTCAATGTTGGCTGCTGATACTGTCCCAACGTCACGTAACTGTATACCCCTTTGCGAATTCTTGCCGTTGTGTTACCCAAACAAACCGAGTATAGATGCTTACCGGCAATCGTGCTTAAATTGTAATCCCCTGAGGCCAAGGCGATGGTGAAGTGACCGTTGGCATCCGTCACCGCAAAATTAATCTCCCCTGATGTCTTGTTCTCCAAGCGAACCATCCTCGACACCAATCCAACCTCGCCATCATCTTTGATGCAATTTGAATTGATATCGTAAAACAAATCCCCCACCAAATTTCCTGATTCGGGTTCGATCTTTGAGAAATACTGTAGGTCGGTATTGTGCTCGCGGAAATCACCCCAGATAAAGGCACCGTCGCCCCGCTGTCCAAGCGTAAAGTTCCCCGAAATCCGATTTCCAGTGAATTGTAAATTGGCACCGTTATATACCAACAGGGATGTTCCATTCCCATTTTTTACAAACGTACCACCAATCAACAAATCAGTACCCGATCCCATAAGCGTATTGGGCTCACTCACACTGAAGGTATCAAAGCCCAAAGGAGCAGACCACGTACCCTGAAAAATGGCGATTTTTTTATTCCCGGCGCCGTCTTTCCCCAATGCGGCAATTTTGCCGTCGAAAACGCCCAATTCCAATATTTCACCCACAAAGGGAGAACCCACGCCACCCCAACCACCATTGGCCGCTGTGTAATAGGCGATGTTTCCGGTTGATGTTCCCGCAAACGTTTGAAAATCTCCACCGATGTACAGTCGGTTTCCCACCACAGCCAAAGACCGAATGACACCATCCGTACCTTGTGTGGTTCCACTGTTTCCCAAGTACGACCAACTGCTACCATTGTAGGCGGCAATGTTTTGAACCGGACTTCCATTCACCGTATTGTCGAACAACCCTGCCACAATCAGCTTGTTATCAAAAACCGTCATGGCGATAATCCCGTTGTTGCGCGTATCTACCACACCCACTTCAGGCACCCATTTGAAACCGTTCCATTTATACAAGTGACTCACCGGCACATCAGCGTCACGCTCCGCATTGGCCATATAGGCCGCCGCATACATGGTATCACGGTACAAAGCAATAGAATGAAAATTATACGTCCCTTTCACCGTTTTCACCGGCGCGGGGGTCGTTAATCCCGTGTAATAACTCCAATTTACGCCATTCCAACGAGCCATGGTGAAATCATTCACCTCAGCCGTAGACGTTTCTTCGAAGAGGGCCAAATACTCGTCACCGGCAGCAAAAGATGCTACAACCTTGGCGGGCAATCCCGAACCCAAAGGCTGAAGCACCTGCGCTTGCGCCGAAATGCACAAGACAGAGCACAATGCGACTACAAAACGCAAACTCATCTTGTGCAATTTATACCATATGTAACACTTTTTCTTCAATTATTGGATCCTCCATGAATAATGGGCCGACAAACCCGCAGACCAGCCCCTACTTTGAAGAGCGGCATTTGGGACATACATAGGACTCAGCATCGACTGCGCATTCAAACGCAATCCAATGGCATGTGAATAATTCAAACGCTTTTCAATACCCATCGCAACGCGCATTCCCATCACCCAAGCCCGCATTTGACTGGCGTCTTGTGATTTTTGCATCAGGGTTTGGTAGTCTAGGGTTTGCGCACCCGCCGATACACCCAAACGGTTCGCAGATACCAACACCTCCGGCGTAACACTCAAGCCTTTCTTCCAAGGGAAATGCCCTGTGTACCCGACTGGGATAGAAAGCATGGTATAGGTAGATTGAGACTCAAAATTGACCTGAGGGCCCAATCCCAAATATCCAAAGATGGGGTAATATCCCAACGCATCGGCTTTCTGACCTTGAATTACCGTGGCCGGCATACTATCGCGGAAATCAAATCGCTGTAAGGTGCGGTTCTCTGCATAAGCAAGTCCCACCTTCACCGCATGTTTTGGGGTTATTTGATAGATCAACGCCCCTTGAACTCGCCCGGCGCTCAACGCAAACTCACCCGATTTCATCCGATCGAAATAATTCTTGTGGATGTAGTTGGCGTAATCATTTTTGGCGCGATAAACCAAGCCTGTTTGGTTGGCATCCACACCCATTTCAACACTCCAACGGCCTGGCATCAACGACTTTCTCGCGGCGCGATTCCATGCCAATGCCGGTGTTTGAGACAGCAAAATTCCACCTTCACCCATTCCATCAAACCACATGGCGTCTATGTCCATCGGCTGTACATCAAGGGAGTAATTGTTTTCACGTTCTGTTACTTGCTCCAAGGCACTTGGGCGGGGCACCTCAATGTTCACCTTGCGTGGTTCACTGTAGGTTGACTTCCGAATTACACGCTCCGTTTTCGCCACTTCTGCAGGTTTATCCGCCAATTTTTGGTTGGATACCCAGGCATCATCCAGCGCGGGTGTTTCTATAGAGCGAGCTTCCGGGTTTTTCCCAGACGCCCTTTGATTTTTGTTTTGGACTTGGGCCACAGAAGCCGTCCGATTTCCTTTATGCGAAGAATTCCACTGCAATAATCCAGCACCTACCACTGACAAGAGAACGCCGGCAGCCAACCAATACCATATGAATTTGCTCCGGCGTTCTTTGCGGTCAAGGGCAGAGTCTATCGACTGCCACAGTCCAGCATCGGGATTCGGGGTAAAATCCTCGAATTGCTGGCTCAACCAATTGTCGATATGTTTATTACTGTTTTCCAGTGTCCTTGTTTTTTTGTTGTTCAACCAATTCTTTTAACAACACGCGCGCCCTGTGAAGGAGACTTTTACTATTAGAGATGGTGGTTCCGAGTGATTCTGCAATCTCTTTGTGCGATAATTTGTCGATGGCATACAAGTTGATGACCATGCGATAATTTTCAGGGAGTGCCATCAAACACTGTAGCACCACTTCAATTTCTAGGGGTTCAGATTCCACGGTTAATTCTTCCGTGGCTTCGTCTGAAACATCAGCGACTTCGACCATTATAGGTCCGCGCGACGATTTCCTAAATTTTGAGAGTGCCAAGTTGATGAAGACCCGACTCATCCATCCTTCCAACTGTGAAGGATCTTTCAGGGTGGTTATGCTGTCAAAGACCTTGATGAAACCATCTTGTAACAAGTCCTGAGCATCCGCGCGGCTGTTTGAGTATCTCAAACAAAAACCGAACATCTTGGCACCGTATTTCTCGTAAAGAGCCTTCTGGGCGATTCGGTCTTTGTTGACACATCCGGCTATGATATCATTGTTGTTTAGCAAGTAGCTTCGGTATTATGACGCACAAAAGAGAAATGGTTGCAAAGAAAAATGTAAAAATGTGAGAATTATATGAATAACTCCTCCTTCGACCGCATTTTGGGCCACTTTTGCTTCGTAAATTTGAAATTCCACCCTTTTAACGTGCGCCAAAGTGAAATTCAATCGTAAAGAACTCAACAACACCGAATTATTGCAATTGTACCGCGGCTTGCTCAAACCGCGAATGATTGAAGAAAAAATGCTGGTGTTATTGCGCCAAGGAAAGGTAGGAAAATGGTTCAGTGGCATCGGACAGGAAGCCATATCAGTGGGCGTAACCATGGCGTTGGATCCCGATGAATACATCATGCCCTTGCACAGAAACTTGGGCGTTTTCACCACCCGTGGCATCCCTTTTGGAAAACTTTTTGCTCAATGGCAAGGCAAAAAATCGGGATTTAGCAAAGGTCGAGAGCGAAGCTTCCACTTTGGCACCAACGACTATGCCATCGTGGGGATGATTTCCCACCTCGGCGCCATGCTTGGAGTTGCCAACGGGGTCTCCCTTTCACACAAATTGCAGGGCCGACAAAAAATCTCAGTTGCCTTTTCTGGCGATGGGGGTACATCCGAAGGCGATTTCCATGAGGCCCTCAACGTGGCCGCTGTGTGGCAACTCCCCGTCATCTTCCTCATCGAAAACAACGGTTACGGACTCAGCACACCGTCTAACGAGCAGTTTCGATGCAGACAGTTTATCGACAAAGGCATCGGCTACGGCATGGAAGCCATACAGGTCGATGGCAACAACATACTCGAGGTGTATCACGCCGCTCATCATTGGGCAGAAGAGCTCAGGAAAAATCCACGTCCCATCATTTTGGAGGCCATCACATTCAGGATGCGTGGACACGAAGAGGCATCCGGCGTAAAATATGTACCGCAACACCTGTTTGATGAATGGGGACAGAAAGACCCCCTTACCAATTTTGAGGCTTATCTACTCAGCGAAGGCGTGCTCAATCAAGAACTGATCCAAGCTTATCGCACCGAGTTCATGGAAGAAATCGAACAAGGACTGGAAACCACCTTTGCCGAAGAAGAAGTTATCCCAAATACAAAGGAGGAATTGGCCGATATGTTTGCACCGTATCAGCAGCCTCTAGACATACCCACCTCACACACCCTAGAAAAGGTTGATCGCGAGCTGCGTTTGGTAGATGCCATCAAGGAGGGTCTTGAACAGGGCATGGAACGACATCCATCATTGGTCATTATGGGACAGGATGTGGCTGAGTATGGCGGTGTATTCAAAATCACGGAGGGATTTGTTGAGAAATTTGGCAAAGACCGTGTTCGCAACACCCCCATCACTGAAAGTTCTATTTTGGGCGCGGGATACGGCTTGAGTATCGCCAAGCAAAAAGCTGTGGTAGAAATGCAATTTTCAGATTTTGTCACTTGTGGATTCAATCAAATTGTAAACAACCTGGCCAAAAGTCATTACCGGTGGGGACAGGCCGCAGACGTGGTGGTACGAATGCCCACTGGCGCGGGTGTACAAGCAGGTCCTTTTCACAGCCAAAGTACCGAGGCTTGGTTTTACAATACGCCAGGGCTAAAAATTTACTATCCCAGCAACCCCGCTGATGCAAAAGGCTTGTTGTTACGAGCCATAGAAGACCCCAACCCCGTTTTGTTCTTTGAACACAAACTCTTGTATCGCAGTATCTCCGGTGCGGTGCCGGAAGACCCCTACATGATTCATGAGCAATCCGCCACTGTACACAATCTGGGAGATGATTTTTGCATCATCACTTATGGATGGGGCGTTCACAAAGCACTGGAATGCATCGCAGAGCATCAATTCCACGGCAGGGTTATTGACCTGCGCACACTACTCCCATGGGACCAAGAAACGGTTTTGAGCCAAGTGAAGGCCACAGGCAAAGTCTTGGTCATGACCGAAGACACGCTCACAGGCAGTATCGCCAGCGACATTGCCGCGTGGATTTCCGAACACGCATTTGAGCACTTGGATGCTCCCGTAAAAAGACTGGGAAGCCTCGACACCCCGGTACCACTGGCAAAATCATTGGAAGACCACTTCCTACCCTGGCCGCGTTTGAAAACCGTGTTGGAGGAACTAATCGCATACTAATGGCATCGCCGCAAAACAATACAACAAACGACGAAGCCTCGTTGGCCTATGCCTTCGTGAACGACACCCATCAACACCTGTTTCTAACGGGAAAGGCGGGTACTGGTAAGACCACTTTCCTGAAAAATTTATTGGCCAACACGACCAAGAAAACGGTGGTGGTAGCACCCACGGGGGTTGCGGCCATTAATGCGGGCGGAAGTACCATTCACAGCATGTTTGGACTCCCCACGCGCGCCTTCGTGCCAACCAATGAATCCGTGGACCCCAATTTGGCGAACAATGCCGTGATGATTCGGGAGCATTTTCACTACAACAAAGCCAAACGCGACATTTTTCAATCCCTGGAATTGTTGGTTATTGATGAAATTTCCATGGTTCGGGCCGATTTATTCGATGTCATCGATCATGCATTGAGATTTGCCCGTAGCAGCTCCAAACCGTTTGGCGGTGTACAATTGCTGTTGATCGGTGATTTGATGCAGCTGCCCCCGGTGGTCACTGAAATGGAAAGAGGCCTCATTTACCAACATTACAGCACCGAATTTTTCTTCTCAGCCAAATGCTTCCCCGCGTTGGAAATGATCACCATCGAGTTGAAAACCATTTACCGTCAAAGCGATCGTGGGTTCATCAACTTACTCAATCAAATCCGCAGCAATCAGATGGAAAGTTGGGATTATGAAAATTTATCGGAACGCATACAACCCGATTTCCAACCCCAAGAACCTGGTTGGATAACACTCACTACCCACAACAAACAAGCCGATGCCATCAATGAAAAAGAACTACTCAAAATTGAAGCGGCCGAAAAACAATATGTAGCCAAGGTCTCCGGAGAATTTTCTGAGGGGAGTTTTCCAACAGAAGGCATTCTTCGACTCAAAGAGGGGGCGCAAGTTATGTTTGTTAAAAACGATACCTCCTATGAAAAGCGATACTATAACGGTAAAATTGGCACCGTAAAACGCATCGCTGGAGACACCCTATTCATCGATTGCAACGATGGAAAAGCGCCCATCGAAATCGAAAGGGAAACCTGGAAAAACCTACGCTATAAATTCAATGCCACCGATGAATCCGTGGAGCAAGAGGAAATTGGCAGCTTTGAACAATTCCCATTGAGGCTGGCATGGGCCATCACCGTCCATAAAAGCCAAGGACTCACTTTCGACAAAGCCATGATTGATGCGGGAAAGAGTTTTGCTCCCGGACAGGTTTATGTAGCGTTGAGTCGATGCACTCGTCTAGAATCGCTGGTATTGCTCACCGCCATTCGCGCCCAAAACATTCTGAGCGATGCACGCATTCTTCACTTCCATGAGAACCAAGCCAAATCGCGCGATCTCTGGGAAATATTGGAAGAAAAACGACAGTTATTCCAAAAACAGCAATTGCTAGAAGTATACAGTGTGCGACAGATCAGCTACGAATTCAACGGCATGATGATCGCCATCTCCAAAGAAAAAAGCAGTAAAATTTCAGCCAAATACGCCGAACTCTCGCCCATTCGTTTGAAGTTCCAAGAACTGGAAGCCACCGCACAGAAATTCCAGCGATCAATCGGACAAATATTCAAGGAACACGAAACACAATTTGAAGATCTTGACCGATTGCCCAATGCCGAAGAAATAGCCGAGGCACAAGAAGCGCTCACCGCCCGACTTCAAGATCGATGTACCAAAGCGGGGAACTACTTTGCCGATTATTTGAGCGAGCAAATCATCGAACCCGTTCGCAGGTCGTTCACGGAATTACAGCGAGGCGGCAAGCCCGTTGGCTCGCAGAAAATTCGCGACCGCGTAGGAGATTTTCAGACCCATTGCTGGTCCTACATCAAAAAACTATACAAAGTAAAATACGGGGAAACACCATTGTACCTCAGCGAAGACACCCCTTACGTTCCCGAAGTGTAATTGTGTAACTTCCTGTAATCTGGGGAGTACCCGATGCTATTTATCGCAGGATGCGCGGCGTTCCGTTATACGTTGAATCGGAAATGCATGCAATCGCCGTCTTTCACTACGTATTCTTTTCCCTCTACGCGCAACTTCCCAACTTCTCTGCAAGCAGCTTCTGAGCCGTAATGAATATAGTCGTCGTATGCGATTACCTCCGCACGGATGAAGCCTTTCTCAAAATCCGAGTGAATTTCACCCGCTGCACCCGGCGCTTTTGTCCCTTCGGTAATGGTCCATGCACGAACCTCCTTTACACCCACGGTGAAATAGGTGATGTAATTTAACAGCTTGTAGGCCGCATGAATCAATTTCTCTACCCCACTCTGCTCCAATCCCATCTCCTGTAAGAACATCTGTCGGTCCTCGAAACTCTCCAAATCAGCAATTTCTGCTTCAATGGCGGCAGAGATTAAAATGATACCCGCTTGCTCACCGGCAATGGCTTGTTTCACCTGCTCAACATAGGCATTTCCTGAGTTCACACTATCGGGATCTACGTTGCAAACGTACAAAACGGGTTTGTCGGTAAGCAAATTCAAATCCTTAATCAGCGCCTTTTTCTCGGGCTCCATATCCAGGGTTCTAGCATTTTTCCCTGTGAGCAAATGGGCTTGATAGGCCTCACTCACCTCCAACAATTTGGCCGCATCTTTGTCGCCTGCCTTGGCTTGCTTTTGAATCTTGGCAATGGTTTTTTCCAGTGATTCGAGGTCTTTCAGCTGCAATTCGGTATCGATAATTTCCTTGTCGCGCACCGGATTCACAGATCCATCTACGTGAATGATATTATCGTCATCAAAACAACGTAACACGTGTAAAATGGCATTGGTATTTCGAATGTTGCCCAAAAATTGGTTCCCCAATCCATCACCCTTACTGGCGCCTTTTACCAAACCCGCGATGTCCACGATTTCAATGGTGGTAGGTACCAAGTTTTGGGGATTCACCAGCGACGCCAATTTATTCATGCGAATGTCAGGAACAGTGATTGTGCCTACGTTGGGCTCAATTGTACAGAATGGAAAGTTGGCAGACTGCGCTTTGGCGCTGGATACTGCATTAAAGAGGGTGGATTTCCCAACATTGGGCAGTCCCACGATACCACATTGCATTGCCATAGGGCTATTTTTTAGTTAAGTAGGTCGCCGATATCCTGCAAAATCTTGCGGGTGAGATTCTCGGCTGTGTTGATGCTGTCACTCTCAGCATAGATACGTATGATGGGTTCTGTGTTGCTCTTACGCAAGTGAACCCAATCTTGATCAAATTCAATTTTCACACCATCGATGGTATTGATGGGTTGTTTTTTATACTTCTTTTGGATTTTCTCTAAGATACCATCTACATCGGTCCCAGCCTGCAATTCGGCTTTATTCTTAGACATGCGGTAGTTGGGATAGGTAGCTCTTAAAGCAGAGGCACTCAGTCCGGTTTCGGCCAGGTGACTCAAGAACAGGGCGATTCCTGCCAAGGCATCTCTCCCGTAGTGTAGTTCAGGCACGATAATTCCACCGTTTCCTTCGCCCCCAATCACGGCACCGATTTCCTTCATTTTCTCAACCACGTTCACTTCCCCTACCGCACTGGCTTCGTATTGCTGTCCGGCTTTCTCGGTGATGTCCCTCAGCGCACGCGTACTGGAAAGATTGCTTACAGTTGGCCCTGGCGTATGCTTGAGATAATAGTCGGCAACCGCCACCAAAGTGTATTCTTCACCAAACATTTCGGCGTCGTCTGAAATCAAGGCCAAACGGTCTACATCGGGATCTACAACAATGCCCAAATCGCATTTGGCAGATTTTACCTCCGATGCGATTTGTCCGAGGTGCTCCGGCAATGGCTCAGGGTTGTGTGCAAAATGTCCGGTGGGTTCACAGTTGATTTCAACAATTTCTTCCACCCCCAATGCTTTAAGTAAAGCAGGCACGGCAATTCCGCCTATGCTGTTCACCGCATCGATGGCCACTTTGAATTTTTGTGCCGCGATGAGGTCTCGGTTCACCAATGGCAAATCCAAGATTTTTTGGATGTGCACCGGTAAAAAGTCTTTCACGGTGCGACTCCCCAAATGATCCACGCTGGCGAAGGCAATTTCGTTGCTTTCGGCCAATTCCAACACCTGGGCACCATCAGCGGCGGAGATAAACTCCCCTTTGTGGTTTAAAAGTTTCAGGGCGTTCCACTGTTTTGGGTTGTGGCTAGCCGTTAGGATGATACCACCGGCAGCAGCCTCTTCTACCACCGCCATTTCCACGGTTGGGGTAGTTGACAGACCCGCGTCCACCACATCAATGCCCAAGGCCATGAGTGTATTTACCACCAATTCATGCACAATAGGACCGCTGATGCGGGCGTCTCTGCCCACAACCACCTTGTTGCCTTGGTTGGCTTTGAGCAGCATGGAGCCAAAGGCGGCTGTGTATTTGACAACATCAATGGGTGTCAGGTTTTCACCCGCATTCCCACCCAGCGTTCCACGAATTCCAGAGATCGATTTGATGAGCGTCATAAAAGGACGGCAAAAATACAGCATTTCATATGAATTTGGTGGTGGATTTCCTTGTATTCTTTACAAATGCGGAATACACTTTGGCGGAAATCGCCAAGAAATAAACGCGCAACTTCACCATTGTTGAAATAAATTTGCGCCATGCAACCGATCATAGAATGTGTACCCAATTTTAGTGAGGGACGGAACTTACAAACTATCAAGACGATAACCGATGCTATTGAGTCGGTGGAGGGGATTCGCCTGTTGGATGTAGATCCAGGAAAAGCTACAAACAGAACGGTTGTCACCTTTGTAGGATCTCCAGAGGACGTCATTGAGGCTGCATTCCGAGGCATTGCCAAGGCCGCGGAGGTTATCGACATGCGCAACCACAGCGGCGAGCACCCGCGCATGGGCGCCACCGATGTTTGTCCGCTCATCCCCATTTCTGGGATTACCATGGAGGAGACCGCTGAATTTGCTAAAAAATTGGCCAAACGTGTGGCCGAGGAATTGACCATTCCCACCTATTTATACGAAGCCGCACAATCCAACCCCGCCAGAACCAATTTGAGTGTCATTCGCGGCGGTGAGTACGAAGGATTTTTCGAGAAAATCAAGCAACCCGAATGGGCTCCCGACTATGGCAAAGCTGAGATGAACCCAACGGCCGGGGCTACGGTGATTGGCGCCAGAGATTTTTTGATTGCCTACAATGTAAACCTCAACACAAAAAGCACCCGAATTGCCAACCGCATTGCTTTTGACGTTCGGGAGGCCGGGCGTGTAAAGCGAGAAGGGAATCCTTATTCTGGTAAGATTGTGACGGACGAAAATGGCGAGGCGGTGAGAATTCCGGGAAAATTAAAATCGGTAAAAGCCATTGGTTGGTACATCGAAGAATACAACATGGCCCAGATTTCCATGAACCTCACCAATTATAAAACAACCCCACTTCACGTGGCCTTTGAAGAAACCCGGAAGGCTGCCGACGAACGGGGCGTGAGGGTTACAGGATCCGAACTCGTGGGATTGATCCCCTTGCAACCCATGTTGGATGCCGGAAAATATTTCTTGGAAAAGCAAGGAATGAGCGCCGGTGTGAGTGAAATGGAGCTGGTCGATTGCGCCATTCGCAGCATGGGCTTGAACGAATTGGGGCCCTTTGACCCAAACAAGAAAATCATTGAGTATTTGTTGCGGGATGAAAAACAATCGCGACTGGTCAATATGACTGTCCGCGGTTTCGTAAACGAAACCGCGAGCGACAGTGCAGCGCCCGGTGGCGGAAGTATTTCCGCACTAACGGGCGCGATGGGCGCTGCGTTGGGCACCATGGTGGCCAACTTGAGCGCCATCAAAAAAGGTTGGGAAGACCGCGTGGGTGAATTTTCACCCTGGGCTGAAAAAGGACAATCCTTAAAAGACAAGTTGGTAGCGCTGGTGGATGAAGACACCCGTGCCTTTGATGCCATCATGCAAGCCTTTGCTTTGCCCAAGGATACCGCAGAACAAGTCACTGTCAGAAAACAAGCCATTCAAGACGCCTCCAAATACGCAACCGAAGTCCCATTCCGCACCATGCAAGCCGCCTATGAATGCTTGCCTTTGCTCAAACAAATGGCAGATCACGGAAACCCCAATTCCCTCTCCGATGTGGGCGTGGGCGCCCTGTGTATCAAAACAGCCGTGAGAGGGGCATGGTTGAATGTATTGATTAATGCTCAAGGACTGTCCGACAAAGTCTGGGCCGAAAATATTGTATCGGAAGCCCGTGCCTTGTTGTCGAAAAACCATACTGCCTGCGACGAAATCATCTTGGGCATTGAAGCCAAATTGGGGGCATAAATTGATTTTACTACAACACAAATCGCCCTTCGCCACGATGGCCCACACCTGCAAGTGTTTGGGCAAGACCGTTTATAAGTTGTCTATGGTGATTTTGCTGATTGCCGGATCCTATTCTGGCAAAGCGAGAGCCCAATTTGCTCCGGCTGCAGGGCAGCCGGGCTCTACGGCGCTGAGGTCCGACAGTTCCTGCTTTGTCAACTGGGCCAAACGCTGCAACATTCAACGGGGGTATCGACAAATCAACCTCCCAGATTCTGGTTTCGCAACGGTGGGTACGGCGGCCGCGGCCGAAGGCCCGGCCGCAACCAACGGTGTAGTGTCGCTCGGCGACGGCGGAATTGCCACCCTCACATTCAACCCGCCCATCACCAACGGACCCGGATTCGATTTTGCCGTTTTCGAGAACACCTTCCTCGACACATTTCTTGAACTGGCCTTCGTAGAAATCAGCACCGACAGCCTTTCTTGGGCCCGATTCCCCGCCAAAAGCCTGACCCAAACGCAAAAACAGACTGGCGCATTTGGATTTACCCAACCAACGCACATTCACAACCTGGCCGGAAAATACCGTCATCCCTATGGCACGCCATTCGATCTTGAAGATTTGGCCATGATGAGCAATGTTCGCATCAACGAAATTCACTTTGTAAGAATCATCGATGTTGTGGGTAGCATCGACACCCTGCTGGGCTCCAAAGACAGCGAAGGTCGGATGATCAACGACCCCTGGCCCACCCTATTTCCGAGCTCTGGTTTCGACCTCGATGCCATAGGCGTTATCCACGAAATTCCCTCTGCTGGATTTCAATCAACCAAAATAAGCACCCCACTCGGATTCGAACCCAACACACAATCCCTGATTTCCAACGCATCACAAACGCTCGATTGTGATGTTTACAACACGCAGGGACAAAAAATACAATCGCTCAGCCTAGAACCCCATGCCTCCACCGCCTTGGATCTAGCCGCGGGCACTTACTTCGTGCGTTACAAACATCACTCCATTAAAATCATCATCACCTCAACGCGCTGATCACCCCGCTGAATTACCAAAGGGTACATTCCGGCCGACAAATCCCATTGTTTCATGGCAATTTCATCGAAATACACCCCATCCTCCGGAATATTCCAAGTACGTTCATACAACCCAGACTGACCGATGATGGTATACATTTTCACCGTGACAATATCTCCCTTCTTGGCTGAAAATTTATAAATCGCCCGGTTCGTTGTGGGATTGGGGAAGACATACGCATTGAGTTCATTTTGCTGAGCACGCAGTACAGCTTCTGAAACATCCAAGAGTTTCGAACTTGAGTCTGTGCAACCAATCAAATTTTTGGCCGTGAGGCTCACCTTGTAGACACCATTGGCCGTAAAATACTCCGACCATATCTTCCCTGTTCCATTGGTTACAGAGGCATCGGGCCGTTCAAATCGCCATTGAAAGTCGCGATCCACGGGCACATTCATTGTATCGATGGCTACAAAACGCCAACCCAACCGTTGTTGCTGTATAAATTCTGTGTACGTAAAATCAGCCTTCACCTTGGGCAGAACTTGAATGCTGGCCGAAACTGCGGTATCCTTACAACCCTTGTTATCTGCAATACATCGAGCTACGTAGGTTCCGGGAGCGGCATACAAATAACTGGGTGATGCTACGGCAGAAACGCCTACGCCATCACCAAATTGCCAAGCATATGAGACCGGATTCCCATCGGCGTTGGTCGTTTGATTCGAAAAATCAACGGCCCGCATTTCCGCACATGTTTTGGTGTTTAGCGCATTGATGATAGCAACCGGAATGGAATTTACCACAACCACAACCGATGACGAGTCGCCGCAACCCAATATTTTTGTCTTCAACACCTGTTGTATGGAATAGGAACCATGCTTCGGAAACGACCACAATGTATCTCGCTGCCCCGATTTCAGGCTGAGTGATTGACCCATTGAACGACCGTCGCCAAAATTCCAGCGGGTCACGATCACATCATTGGGATCGGGATGACTTTGATACCCATCTGAAAGGGTAAATAATTGTCCTTCACAGACTTCACTCAAACTCGTTGTAACTTGTGATTTTGGCGTTAAGTAGACCGTGGCAGTTTGGTTCGCTGTGTCAAAACACCCGGCCGCATTTTTGGCGACCATTTGCACATTGTATTTGCCATACTGACCGAAGGTATATTTCGCATCCACGGCATCCCAGGCCGCATTGCCATCACCCCATTGGTAATAATACCAAAGAGTGCCACCTCCCGACGACGCCGGATTCACGCTGGCATTGATGACTTGAAACAAGTTATTTTTATCACATTGCTGGGGTTTGTCAATTGTGAATTTTGCGATCGGATGTCCATTTACTTTCACATCCGACACCGCAGTATCCAAACATCCATCATTTGTTCCGACGATGAGTTGCACGGAATGGGTATCCGGGATTGCAAAACTCTGTACAAAAGAAGCACCAGAACCCGTTTTATTTGGGTTTGTTGCAGACCAAGTCCTCGTGGCGATATTACCGATAACCACAGAGGACAAATCTCTGAATGTAAATGCATTGCCCTTCAAACAGGGAACATACCCTGCATCGGTTCCAATGACTGAATTTGGCTTGGCCCATACTTTGACCTTGATTGGGTTGGATGTGTCGGTACACCCGCGATTGTCCAATACAGCAAAATATTCCCCCGTATCCTTTAGATAGACTGGATTGAATGATAGAACACTGTCTTTGACTATCAGCATTGGAGGACTTCCCGCTCTGAGCCATTGATACGTAACCGGTAACGCAGCCGCTTCTCGAGCCACCAACCCAAGCGAATTCCCCTCACATTGGGGAGAACTACCCGATTTCAGCAAGGCATTGGCTGAAGGCATTTTCACAACATCGACTACCGCCATTTTAATCAAACTATCCTCCCCGGCATTCAATCGCAATTTCACATTCTTGAATCCGCCGGAAGTATAGGTGACCGTCCAAGGCCCAGGCCCTACGGCTTTGGCAGGAATCGCACCAAGGCCAAAATCCCACTCGTACAAACCAATCAATCCTTGAGAAGAATCACGAAACACCACCGACTCTCCGGCACAAATCTTTTTTCGATCCACACCAAATGCGACCGTAGTTTTTTCATAGACGATTGAAAAATCCTCCGCCTGTCCGTAAGTGCACGTACCGCAACCCGAGGTATCGATGGTATTAAAATCACTGATTACACGCATCCTCAAAGCTTGATTCAACAGCATTTTCGCGGGCGTTTTCAGTTTAACCTGCGCGTACTCAGTCGGCTTGGCACTAACTTGTGTACTTACTTCTCCTCTGTACGACTGGAACTTACCATCATTGTTGTAATCTATAAATACTCGAACATTTTCATTGTTATACAAACCCACTTTCACTTGTACCGTGTAATCTGTGTTGGGTTTTACTCGAAACACCTTTTGTGCTGTCATGTCGAGCTGCTCCCCATCATCGAAATACGTGCCCGATTCAAAATGGTTATCGGTCAATTTCACATCAAACACTCCAATTCCGTAGTTAGATGTTTGAAACTTGGTGCTTGAATTACAGGTTGCCGCTGCCTCGGCAGGAAATACACGAACCCATAAATTCTTGGTTTCCGTTGCATTGGAGGTACAACTCTTGGCGGAAAGTGACACCGCATACACACCAGGCTGATTAAATTTCACTTCGGGTTGCAAGCTGTTAGAGTCTCCAGATACCCATGAGAAGGTATTGGGCTTGATATTCCATGTTAAGGAACGAATCCCGTATAACGACGCGGGTACTTTCTCCGATAACCGCATGACACCGCCCACGGTAAATACGGAATCAAACGACTGCATTTTTGCTTTGTATGTACCAGAAGCATCGTCGAAAAGAGGGCTTTTCCAAACGCCTCTACCATAGGTACTGGCGTAGATATAACTATAATCCCTGCCGAGTGGAGAATGATAGATATCCAAATCAGAGATATCCATCCACAAGGGCAACAAATTAGAAAATTCATTGAGCCCATAGGTACTGCCCGATACTTGATTCATGTAATATACCGCTCGATCTGTACCCACATACAATCCAGCGGGGGAAGCCGTATGATCGGCTTTAAGTACGTTGATAACACCCCAATTGAACCCTGGGTAGGCCGTTTTATTCAAACTGGCCAAAATGGTGGCATTCCAAGTGGCCCCGTTGTTATTACTTGTATACAAATTTGAGGCACTTGCTCCATATAACAGGGTGCTATCCAAAGGATCGGGCTCCATGATTCTGAGGGTAAACAGAGTTGATGCGGGGGTAATATCGACCCAAACAGGTGCCAACACTTCTGCATTTCGCGTAAACATGAGCTTTCCATCTCCGCGAATGACGTAGAGATGCCTTGGGTTTGATTTGCTGCTTTTAATTTGCCTGATCGAACCGGTCCATCCTGTTGAAATCTTGGTCCATTTGATGGTTCCATTTGATTTCACACTATCGCAGCGCCAAACATTGTTATACCCGGCAAACATTCGGTTGGGATTGCCCTCTTGCAACACGAAAGGCGTAAGCCATCCGCCCCCCTCTGTGATGCCATTGGTACCATTGGCAGCCAACGTAATCACATCATTTTTATCGATGGCGCGATAAATATATCCATAGACATAGGACCCGTAGACATACCGTTCATCGCTGGGATCAACTGCACAATCCATTCCATCGCCTCCAAAATAGGTAAAGACTTCCCCGTCATCGTGAATCATGGAACCATTGTCCTGGTAGCCGTGGGCACCCAGATCGTCGGACGTTTGCGCAACCGCCAATCGATAAATCTGCGAATTGTTGATTCCTTTGGTAATGTTGTTCCATCGCTTTCCGCCATCCCCCGTGTAGTAAATTCCGCCGTCATTGCCAGCAAACAAAGTATTCCCTGTGATGTTAAACTCCCCAATGTGCTGATCGGCATGAATATCGTCGGCACCACCACTTCCCACCCAATGACCACTGACTTTAAACGTAGCGCCCCCATCGGTGGATTTCCACACATTGATTCCGAAGGCATACACCACTTGAGCATTCTTGGGATCCGCTGCCAAATCAAGATCATACCAACCTTGACCTGAGCCATCATTCCCCAATTCGCTGTATCCCAAAATGTTAGCAGGGGTGCTATTCCGATTCACAAAAGTGGCACCGCTATCGGTAGACAGATAGAATCCTTGAAATCGAGAACCTGAGGCAATGAGGAAATACACGCGACTGCGGTCGGCCGGTGTCACGGCAATTTGTCCGCGCTGCATTCCCGTAGCCGGAACACCATTGGTTATCTGGGCAAAACTAACACCGCCATCCGTACTGCGATAAAAAAGCCCATTGGCAGTCGCATACACATAGTTTGGATTGCCCGGATGAAAAACGATGTCTACGAAATTCGCCGAGGCGGTCACCCGGGTCCAGCTTCCCCCGGAATTGGTTGTGCGAAAGACGCCACCGTTGGTGGCAGCCAACATAATGGCGGTATTCTTGGGGTGCATGATGAGCTTCCCCACGGTGAGATTACCCATTCCGGTATTCCGGACAATGAAGGAGGTCCCGCCATTGGCCGACATCAATACGCCGTAGCCGGGGGCATCACCTGCATCTCGATCGCCAGTTCCAATGTATAGTGTATCTGGATTTTTGTGAGACAGCACCATACTGCTCACGCCCAAAGTGAGCGCTGGATTGGAAGGCGCCGTGGAACCTACAGACAATCCACTGCCTGCGCCCCATAGTTGGGACCAGGATTTTCCATAATCTTTTGACTTCCAGACACCCCCTTGCGGCGCCAGTGCAAACAGGGTATTTGAATCAGTAGGATGAAACGCAATGCCGTTGATCCTGCCGGTACCGGTGGGCTGCGAGGTTTGGTTATAGGGATGCTTTACCGGTCCAACGGGTGTCCAACGCCCCGATGTAGCGCACCAAGTGGCCGGGGGCACGGGATTACCGCCATTGAGGCCACTGACATTGGTTCCTCCATTGGGCGATGAATTGGTTGATCCACTTCCTGTTGCACTGCCTCCTGTTGGACTGGAACCACTCGAACTAGGGCTTCCTCCACCCATACTACCTGAACCGCCCGTTACATTGTTGGTCGCTTGGATATCGGCCAAAACGCCATTGGGCCACACCACATTCCCTTTCTCGTCTAAATGGTCGATAACACGGGCTTCCCATCGTTTAAAAATTTTATACCCTAGACCTTTGGCCGGAACAACCCCGCCAAAATGCGCTTCAAAGGCTTTTTTCACCTCGTAATAATTGGGATTGGGCGATTGCAGCAGCTGCACCCATCGAATGGTGGTATCCACCAAAGGCATCTCCATCGGCACCGCGCGCAGCGCGGGCCGTGATTGACTACTCGCACTGGGGGTTTGGGCACAAACCCCGCCAATAACCATGAATAATATCAGTGAACACAGGTAACGTCTAACCATTCAATTGTCTGTAAAATGTTTCCAACCAAATTACGCAGAAACCTTCACTTCAACAACCCCACCATGTCAATGGTACGCAGGAAAGGACCCTGTACGTTATTTGTGAGTACAACAAAACACTTATCCTCATCCAAACAGCGCCAATAATAAGTTCGAAAGCCCTTCCACCAACCATTGTGGAAAGCCCATTTTTGACCATTAATCCATTTAACTCGCCACCCGTTCGCATAAAATGCATCCGCACTAACCACCGTTTGCGGTGCCCACATTTGATTCTTCGTATCGGGATGTAGCAAATAATCCGTCCTCAACATTCGGTCCATCGCCAACATCTCAAAAACATTCGCATAAACCCCTTTATCTCCCATCGCACCATTGAAAATATTGTCGGCAAACACCCGTTTCTTGTCGTACCCCTGCACGGTATAATTCACCAAACCCAAAGAGTCAAAGTTGGCCAAATGCGAATATTTCATCCCACTGGGATTCATGATTCTCAACTTAACAAACTCCCTAAAATCCATGCCCGTTTGTCGCTCCACAATCAATGCCAACAACGCATAATTGCTGTTGCAATAGTCGTATTTCCCTGGCTTGGCAAAGTGATTCAACGGCTGTGCATTTAACAACTGCACCACATCCTCATTGGTCAGGTGATCCTTGGGATTCTCCCAGGCCTTCATGTTAAAGTAAAAGTAATCCGGCAAACCACTGCTGTGACTGATGAGGTTTTGAATGGCCAAATTCCTCCTCGTCAATTCCGGGATATACCAATGAACACTATCACTCAACTTCAAATACCCATCCTGTACCATCATCATCATGGCCATACCCGTAAACGTTTTCGAAACCGAAGCCAATTGAAATAAATCCGCCGGCTTCAGCGAATCCAACTGCGAAAAAGTAGCGTAGCCCATCGCCCCGTAACAAACACTGTCGTTCTTGTGAAAAAGATAGGTACCGTTAAAAATACCCCATCGATACATGCGTCGGAAGAAACTGTCGATCTGAAACTCACTCGTATCACTGAAGCGCACATAGTGCGACATATCATAGGGGTCGCGGACTGGTTTTTTTGGCGGATCAATAGCCGAGACGGTCCCACCCAATATCATCAGGACCACACAAAGCAACAGAGATTTCCCAAAAAACCGCATGCGCACAAAAATAATCGACACGCAAATCTCATTCCACCCGCTGCGAGGCAAGTTACTCACCCCAATTGGGAGTGTCCTTTCCAGTAAAATTAAGGCACTTGGATGATCTTATGCGTTTGAATACAAATCCGCCAATGGGGATTTGCCTTCACATAATCTATCATTTTGGGCATCACTTTGTCGCGTTTATCCCATTCTGCCTGCAACAAAAGCGCACAATCCGGACCCACTGTTTGTGCCCATTGCTCTGCCCACTGAAAATCAGAATCATTGAAAACAATCACTTTCAATTCATTGGCACGCTGCATTTCCTCGGTCACGGGTTGCTTAAATTTCTTGGGCGAAATACAGATCCAATCGTAATCGCCACGCAAGGGATAAGCAGCCGACGTTTCAACATGCACCCGATACCCGTTTGATTTCAGGGCGTTGACGATGGATGAACAATCGTACATCGCAGGTTCTCCACCCGTAATGACCACCAATTGCGCCGGGGTTTGCCCCACCCAACCGCAGATTTCTTCTGCGGTAAATGTGGGATACCCTTCGGTGGGCCAACTTTCCTTCACATCGCACCATACACAGCCCACATCGCAGCCTGCTAGGCGCACAAAATACGCAGGCTTACCTGCATGAACACCCTCTCCCTGGATGGTGTAAAAATGCTCCATCACAGGATATTTCATCACGAAAATTTGGCTTTGTATACTTCCAACGTGTTCATCATCAACCCCGTAATGGTCATCGGACCAACCCCTTTGGGCACAGGCGTAATGGCACTTGCTTTTTGAGATACCGCATCGTAATCCACATCACCACACAAACGCCAACCACTCTTGCGGGTGGCATCATCCACACGGGTTGTCCCCACGTCGATAATTACAGCCCCATCCTTCACCATGTCTGCAGTGACAAATCCAGGCTTACCCAATGCCACTACCAAAATATCCGCTTCTTGGGTAAAGGTTGACAAATTTTGCGTGCGACTATGGCACAACGTCACTGTGGCATTGCCATAAGGCGCTGCGGCCGATAGCAACATACTCATGGGGCGACCTACGATATTACTTCTCCCAACCACCACTACACGCTTTCCACTGGCCTCAATACCGTAGTGTTTCATGAGTAAGGTAATTCCATAGGGCGTAGCAGGCTTCACCCCCGCCTCATCACCTTTTGCCAGTTTTCCCATGTTGATGTCGTGGAATCCGTCCACGTCTTTACCTGGCAGAATGGCTTGCGTTACTTTTTCTTCAGAGATATGCTTGGGCAATGGCAGTTGAACAATCAACCCATCGATGGAATCGTCTTGGTTGATTTTTTCAATTTCTACCAACAGTTCTTCTTCGGTTATGGTGGCAGGGAATCGACGCACATCACCCGCAAAACCCACTTCATCGCATGCCGTTTTTTTGGCGCCCACATACGTCTGACTCGCTCCATCCTCACCCACCAAAATGGCCACCAAACCCGGTGCGCGATGTCCTTTGGCCACGTGAGCCTTTACTTCTTCCGCGATCTGCAAACGAATGGATGCGGCCGCTATGCTACCATCTAATACTAATGCCATAGTCCACAAAAATACTAGGTATCCTCGTAACTAACCCAACCCGTGGCAGAATTTGCCAACAGCCAATCATGTTTTACAATAATTGCACAATTAACGCTCCATCCCCGCCCTCTGCTTCCATTTCATGGTGATAGCTGCGTACAAAATTGACTGTCTTCAGCAGCGTTTTCAACCCTTTGCGTAAAATGCCATCGCCCCGTCCATGAACTATCCTCAATTGGGCATGTCCCAAAGAATACCCTTCCTCCAGCCATAATAGCACCTTTTGCGTGGCCTCGTCCATCCGCTGCCCTCGAACATCCAAACTGGTTTTGTAATTCGATTGTCGCTCCACCCATTGATAACCACCCGTAACGCCAGTTTTCTGCGATTTACCCCCCACTTTGTTTTTGCTGAGCATCAACTCAGATATCGGCACCCACATTTTCACCACGCCAAACGCCACCCAAACCTTGTCTTTCTTCACGTCTAACACCTCGCCTTGGGCCTCCGTTGCCAAACTTTTCACCAACACCCCCGGCACCAATTGTTTTACCGAGGTAATGGGCAATGTATCTACCAAATGGGCTTTTTCTGGCTCCTTGTTCGATGTTTGACCACCATTCTTACCAACTTGTTTTCCTGATTTTTGTTTGGTTGATTCAAAATCTACCGCACCCCGCAAACCCTCAGGCTTCCCTGCCCCCACAATGGAACCCGTCTCCACCGCCGTTTTGTAGGCCCCCAATTTTTGTCGCGCCTTCAACGTAGCCTCTTTTTCTGCTCCGTGTTCTCGAATGGCGCGTATGGTATTTTCGATTTGTTGATTGGTGTCTGCAAGCAACTTCTTGGCTTCATCCCTCGCGGCCGAGAGATATTCTTGTCGCTTCGCTTGCAATTTATCTTTCAACGATTGATACGATGCGGTCAACTCCTCCAAGTGCTGTAATTTCTCCTCATAGGTTTTCACTTGCTGCAACAACTGCTGGTTTTGGCGCTCCAGCGACAACATCAAATCCTCTGTTTTCCCCATCTGTTTCCCCGCCAAGGTCTTGATTCGTTCAATCCACTGAGTATCAAACCCCGTTTTTCGCATCAACTCCAAGGCAAAAGACGAGCCCGGCTTTCCCACCACCAAATGATAGAGCGGCTTCAAAGCATGCGCATCGTAAGCCATTGAGGCCTGAACCACCTCAGTGTACCCCAGCCCCCATTCGCGCAACTGCGAAAAGTGGGTGGTGGCAATCACAAAAGAACCTTGAGCAAGCAACTGCTCCAACACCGCTTGGGCGATGGGGGCTCCAAAACGCGGATCGGTACCTGCCCCTATTTCATCCATCCCTATCAATGAACGCTCGCTGGCGTGTTCCAAGAGATTTTTAAGATGCTGTAAGTGTGCTGAAAATGTACTCAGCCCCTGATGTATATCCTGACCATCCCCACAATCAATGCCCAAATAATCAAAAATACCAAACCTACTCTCGGGGTCTGCTGTCACAAAAAGGCCACATTGAACCATATACTGCAACAACAACACAGTCTTTAAAACCACGGATTTCCCCCCGGCGTTTGGACCGCTAACCACCATCACGCGTTGTTCATTGAGTTCCAACGACAATGGAATGGCTTCCTTCTTTTGTGCGCTCAATTCTCTGCGAAGTACCGGATGCACACCCCGCCTAAGGGCAATTTGGGGTCGCTCACTCACCTTGGGTCGCTCTGCCCCTTCCCGCGAACACCAATCGTATTTGGCCAAGGCAAAATCCATCCGCACCAGGCGCGACATCATCGATGCCAGATCCGATTGATAGGGCGAAAGTTCGGCCGTAACCAACCGCAATATGCGTTCTCTTTCTCTGCGACGCTCCGCGAACAACTCCGTCAATCGGTTGTTCATCTCCAACATTTGCGTGGGCTCTACATACAACACCTTTCCGGTAGCGGAGATATCCTTCACAAATCCTTGCACGCGACGTTTAAACTCAGCCAATACGGGAATCACCAATCGCTCCTCACGCACTGTCACATCTGTTTCCGCTGTGTATCCTTGCGATTTCCATTCACGAAAAATTCCACGCATCACATTTCTTGCCTCTCCCTCCAATCGATGGATTTCTTGGGAAATTTTGGCATATTGTGGGGTGGCTCGCACCGATATTTGATTGAATTCATCCAAAACGCGACCTATGATCGCGGCAATCTTTTTGGTGTATTCTTCATTGGGAAGTTCTGCCGATAACAGCGCCCAAGCCTCCGCACGCAACTGAACCGCAGCAGCCAATTTCTGGTAGGTTTGTGTTGTAGCCAGCACAGCGGCCAATGCTTCCTCCTCCAAGTAAAAATTCTCTATCCCTAAGTGAGGCAAAAACCCTTGAATATCCTCCCCCTGGAATTGCAACACACTGGGAGATAGCTCATTCAGTTGGTGAATTTGATCCAGCAAATCCAATTGCAACATCACCGCCTCAAAAGTGGTTTGCATTTCCCAGTCCGAAACCAAAAATTGCGTGGAGGGATACTTACAACGCTGGGCGATGGAAGCACGTATGCCATCAAATCCTACAACACGTTCAAAATCGACTGGGTATTTCACTTCTGGCCCTTTCTAGCATTCAATTCCGCCACTTGCATTTGGGTGATTACTTTTTCCATCAGCGCAGTAAACGCCTGAGGGTCCGCTTTCAACCTCAACAATTCGGCTTTAAAATCTTCATAGGGCACCTTGTGTTTTTCACATACAAAATTGTAGTGCTCCTGCCACAAGGAATCCGGCAACGAGGCGTAATTGTATTTTATTTGGTTCCCCGCTTCCAACAGCATCACGTCGCACATGAGGTCAATCATTTTTTTCTCTTCTACACGGGCATTGGTTGTACAAGACACCCAACCACTCAATAAGAGGATTCCCAATAGCATTTGTAGCAAGCGTGATTGATTTTTCACAGAATCACAAAATTACAACAATCGCAGCGGTAATTTTGCAGCGGCCTCTCCAGAATACCATGTCTACCCATTCACACATCGAAAGCAACATCCATCGCATACAGCAACAGCTGCCCGCGCACTGCAAACTCATCGTGGTGAGTAAATACAGAGAAGTGGCTGAAATCCAAGCGGCCTACGATGCCGGACATCGCGCGTTCGCTGAAAACCGTGTCCAAGCGCTATTGGAGCGGGTTGAGGCGCTTCCTTCCGACATTCAATGGCATTTAATCGGTCATTTACAAACCAACAAGGTAAAATACATTGCGTCGTTCATTCACATGATCCATGCCGTTGACAGTCTCAAACTGTTACAAGAAATCAACAAAGAGGCGGCCAAACACAATCGCGTTATTCCCTGTTTGATTCAATTGCACGTTGCCCAGGAAGAGACCAAATTTGGACTTGACCCAACAGCGTTGGATGAGTTTTTCACCCAAGCAAAACAGGAAGAATTGAATCATGTGCGCTTGGCAGGATTGATGGCCATGGCGAGCAACACCGACAATCAACAACAAATCAATGAAGAATTTGAACGGGTGGCCGATGCGTTTCAGCGGACGAAACAAGCCCATTTCGCAGGCGACGATGATTTTTGTGAATTATCCATTGGGATGAGTTCGGACTACCCCATCGCGATAAGCCACGGCTCTACCCTCATTCGCGTGGGCAGCGCCGTATTTGCGCCGTAAAAAAAATCGAAGACGATTAATAGTTATTCAACATCATGGGCATGATGAGCATGGTAATGTCCTCATCGCGCTCATTCTCGTTTGGTATCACCAAGCCTGCTCGGTTTGGCGCCGACAATCGAAGTTGAACCTGGTCACCATCGAGGGTGCTCAACATCTCCTTCAGGAATTTCGCGTTGAAACCAATTTCCATGTCGTTACCCTCGAATTCACAAGGAATACGCTCTTGGGCTTCGTTGGCCATTTCGATATCTTCCGCACTGATGGTCAACTCGTTACCCGTAACTTTAAAACGCACTTGGTAGGTAGTTTTGCTGGCGAAGATGCTGATACGGTTGATGGAACTCAACAAGGCCATTCTGGAAATGGTGATCACGTTGGGGTTTTCCTGAGGAATAACCGCCGCGTAATCGGGGTATTTTTCATCGAGCAAACGACAAATCAAACGGGTTTCGCCGAAGGTGAAGTATACATTGGAACGGTTGTAATCAACCACCACGGGGGTTTCGTCGTTAGGCAACGCCGTTTTTAACAAATTCAAGGGCTTTTTGGGGATCAAAATGCTATCCTCCACTCCGGTATTGACGTCCTTGCGTGTAAGTCTCACCAACTTGTTGGCATCGGTGGCAACGAAATTTACTGAATTGCCTTTCATCTCCACATACAAACCGGTCAAATTCAAACGCAACTCATCAGAACCGGCCGCAAAAAGGGTCTTAGAGATGGAACGCAACAAAATATTGGCTGGAATGGTGAAGCTACCATCGGCATTGGATTCAGGAAGGGCGGGGAAATCCACACCATCTTGACCAGCCATTTTGTAGCGACCGTTGCTGTTCACCACTTCAATCCCAAAAGATTGAGCATCCACATTGAAAGTCACGGGCTGATCGGGCAGAGAACGAAGAATATCGATCACCATTTTGCTTGGTACGGCCACCTTCATGCTTTCCTTGCACTCAACCTGCATGCTTGTTGTCATGCTGGTCTCAAGGTCCGTACTGTAAATCCGCAACTGGTTGTCGCTGATGTCGAATAGAAAATTCTCCAAAATGGGAATAATGGGTTTCGACATGATGGCACCGTTCACGGTTAACAAGTGCTGCAAGAGGTCGCTGGATGGCGCTATGAAATTCATGATTTATTCGGAGTTTTTATGGTTTTCCTTGTTTACAAACTTATTGTATCTTCTTTTACAGAAATTCACATTGTTCAAACTTTTATGAACACTATTCGTCTTTGTCCTCTGGTTTTTCTTCTTCCACGATAACAAACACATCTTCGTTGTCTTTTTTCATGAGATATTTCTCACGGGCATAGCGCTGCAGATTGCGGTCATTGCCAAACAGGTATTGCTTTTGTTGGGCCAGATCGGCGATGGCTTTCTTATGCTCTTCGATATTCTCTTCCAGCGCATCAATTTCCCGGGCGATTTTGTAGCGATAGAACAAATTATTCATGTCGAAGAACGCCATCCAAATGACAAAAAATCCGAACAAGATGTAGTAGCGGAATCGAAACAGCGGGTGCAGCATAACACAACAAATTTGATGAATTTTTCAGATTATCCAACCCCGCGTATCGGGGCTGTGCGATAATTTGTACTATTTTCGAAGACTTCATGAAAACCCACCGCGTTCTTTCAGCAATTACAGCGCTTTCTGCATTGATTTTGGGGTTGGTAAGCTGTGGCGAACACCCACGGGACGCCAACAATTCGGACATTGTGTGGATAAAGAACGCCTACGCCACGTTGTTTCGGGTGGGCTACTCGGGCACTGATAGTTTTTTGGAGCTGTATACCGACGCCCAAAGCAAGAAAATCGCCGGAGCTTTTCATTGGGGCACATCGGTTGCGATCCAGGGGTACGAAAAACTCAAAGACCGGAGCAAAATTGTAAGTTTATCCGCCATACATACTGGCATGTTGGCAGAGCTAAACGCCCACAGATACTTGGTTGGCGTTGAATCTCGCAAATACATCGCCCATCCGTTGTTACAGGAACAATCCACGACACATTCCCTCAGTGAGGTTGCCCCCGACGGACCAATTCTGCCCGAGAAACTCGCTTTTTGCAACCCTACACTCCTGTTTGGCACCCTCAGCAGCATAGAGGACAAACAGGCCATAGAGCGACAGGCCAAAGGAAAATTTTCAGTGCTTTGGTGCAACAACCACTTGGAGAACCACCCACTGGGCAGGGCCGAATGGATCATTGCTTTTGGTTGGGTTATGGGCCGGGCCGAAAAAGCACAGGGCCAATTTAATACCGTAAAAAAGGACTACGAATCGCTGGTGGTAGAGGCCAAAAAATCCGCTGGCACCCACCCCAAAGTCATCACCAACTGTGTTTACAACGGGATGTGGTTTGTACCGCAGTATTCATCGTATGTTTCTCAGTTCATTCGCGATGCAGGCGGAGAGCCCATCACGGCCGAAACGGGTACGGGCAGCAATGTCGTGAGCATTGAAAAGGCCATCGGTTTGTTTTCGGAGGCCGACATCTGGATCAACACCGATTTATGCACAACCTTAAGTTGTTTGAAAGCGAGCGATCCCCGGGTGGAGCATATCAAGGCGTTCCGCCTAGGCAAGGCCTATCATTTCAACAGACAACTGCAGGCAAGCGGAAGCAATCCGTACTGGGACATGGGCTGTATTTATCCCAACCGCATTCTCAGCGATCTGTTTCACATCTTTAAAGACGATTTACATGCAGAATCGGCGTACTACTACGATATTTGTGAGTAAGCACCGCAGCCCATGCAAGATTCAAAACCACATATTTCTCAGGCCCAATCGGTGAATCGCCGCGGCCTGCGGCCGCGGCTAACCCTGCTGCTCGGTGGCCTCTTGGGTGTGATTTTATTGCTCGATTTAGAACCCAACGCCGCCCGATGGCTTCAACCCGGTGGCGCATCCATATTTTGGGACCTGCACTTCCCCCGTGTCATGGCCGCCACCATCGGTGGCATCGCGCTGGCTTGGAGCGGACTGATGATGCAAACCCTATTTCGAAATCCCCTGGCAGGCCCCTTCCTCATTGGAATTACCCCAGGAGCCACCTTCGGCGTAGCCCTGATCACCTACCTAGGAGCACAGCTGGGGCTCGACAACAGTGGCGCATCCTTCGCCCTCCAACCCCTCGCTGCGCTCGGGGGCGCCATGCTGGTGCTGTCCATTCAACTCGCCCTGCACAAAAAACTCACCCAACTGCATGCCCTGCTGCTGGTGGGACTGGTCCTCGGATACTTTTTCGGAGCCGCTGTTGACATCATCACCCAAACCGCGCAAGCACAACAAGTAAAACAATTTGTCATGTGGGGCATGGGTGGATTCGACCGCGTCCTCCCCTCCCAGCTCCCGCTACTCGGTTTTTCTACCGCCCTGGGTCTACTCATCCTGCTCATCCACAAACACGCGTTCAACGCCTACCTTCTCGGAGATATCCATGTAGAAAGTGCCGGAAAATCAGTAAAACAACTGCGATTGTGGCTCATCATCGGTAGCGCAAGCATGGCATCCATTGTCACCGCCTTCTGTGGACCCGTTTCTTTCGTAGGCCTCATCGCCCCGCACATCTCCCGTAAAATCAACGAGACTGAATCGCATGGTCCCAACATACTCACCACCGCTTTCGCCGGGGCCACCCTCACCCTCACCGCCGATGTATTGGCCAATCAATTGATTCCCAACAGCATCCTACCCATCAACGCCATCCTTTCCATCATCGGCGCACCCGTGGTCATTTTCATGCTCGCCCGAAAAGACTAACCCTGCAAGCCCTCTCCCTTGAAACTTGAACCTACAATTACTCCAAGCGCTCTTGCTTGATGATGTGATCTATTTGATAATCCAACACTGGATCGTACTCCTGCTTCAAATTATGTCCATAAAAACTGCCAAAGGCCTGCCAAAACAAAGCCTCTGTGGTGCCTCGGTAATTTTTCATGATCTCCCAACTGGTCTTCCCCGTCTCCCGATGCAACAACTTCATCAGTACCTGTCCCTCCCCAATGGTCATATTTTTCAACTGCTCCATATACATCTGCTTGATGCTCTCCTCACACTGTTTGATGTATTTCTTTCTCTCACGGCGGTTCTGTATGGTATTCAACTTATCCTCCATCGCGCGCATTTTCATGGCCGCCATTTTCGCATAAGGCATGGTTTTAATGACCCGACGTTTCAACAATTGATACTCCTTCTTCCGCTCTTCATCCATACTGCCCGATATCAACACCGGATCCATTCTCCGAAAATCACTGGTCTCGATGGTATCCACCTTCTGAGGCTCCGATGATCCCCAAATTTGTGCATGCAAACCGCCCGACATCAACATCGCCAAGAAATACACCCAACCTTTTAAACTTTTCATGATTTGTAACGTCTAATCCACTTTTTCATTCGTCGCTGACTTTAGCGGGTTTCTACCCGACCATATCCAGCCCAAAACACCAAACAACATCAGTGCCAAAGAAATCAGTTGGGCTTGACTGAACGACAATCCCGCCACGTCATACAAACTCACGCCATGCTCACGGATCGATTCGATGAGCATACGCTCAACGCCAGCCATCACCATGTAGGCCGAAAACAGTTGAAAGGGTGCCAACGACCACTTACGTACGACAAACCACAACACAGCAAACAATCCCAAGGCCATCAATGCCTCGTACAACGGCGTAGGATATACGGGCACCGACAGTTGGTAACAATATTCGCCGGAACATCCCGGAATCAATTCCATCCCTGTAGGGGCGTAATCTTTCCCCAACACATTGTGAGGATATTTATAAGCCCAAGCCCAATCGGGCAGTCCGGGATTCGGCTTCAAATTCGCAACACCCCAATCGCCATCACCCGAGAAATGACATCCGAACCGACCCAAACCATAACTCAACATCATCGCCGGTCCGCCCGCATCAAACACATGTCGCCAATGCATACCGTGTTTTTGGGTATACCATATTACACCAGCTGCCCCGCAGATAAGACCCCCGTAAAATGTCCATCCACCGCTGGTCAGCAAATCCATCAAGAACGTTTCCCAGTGAATTTCACTTGGCGTCTCCAACAAATGAAACACTTTGGCACCCAAAAATCCGCTCAGCAGGGCCACGGTGGTGATGTTCGACATCCGGGCAGAGGCATCCATTTCCAAAATGGTTTCGGAGGGTGTTTCTCCGCGTTGTTTTTTGTCGGCCACCCAAGTCCTCCATAGCGAAAAAGCCATCGCACCGATACCAAACAACCAACTTCCTTCGGTTGAAAACACGTGGTCTTGGGGAGAAAACCCATCGCCCGTTTCCACCATGAGGTAGAGAATCTTGTAACCAAAGACAAAGGCCATCAATCCATTGATCACATATTCGCTGCGATCCACACCCACACCGGTTACCTGTTTCACCTTCACTTTGGCAAAATCACCCGAGGCGGTTTTGCGCGCAAATTCGGTAGACATCGCCCAATACGCGGCGCCGATGCTCAAGGCAACAAAAAATCCGAAGGTATTAACGACTTTCAGGAAGGGCAATGAAATCCCCGTAAGGTCAAACAAAAAATGGTAGAGGGTAGGAAACACAGGTGCAAGTTAATGCCCAACAACCGCGTAATCAAATTCTGCTTCTACCCATCCTTCTGGGTTGAGCGAAGCCAATTGAACGTTGGCAACGGTATTCACCAACAAGGGATCGTAATCTGTGGCAACTTTGATGTAATTGTCAGTAAATCCAAACATCACCCCGCGGCGCTCTTCCTCCTCAAATAAAACAGGTCGCACGGTTCCCAAATGCTCGCGATAGAAGGCCATCCGCTTCTTTTTACTCAGGCCTCTGAGCATCTCGCCGCGCTCCATTCTCACTTTCACGGGCACCACATCCTTCATTTTCTTGGCGGTTGTATTGGCACGCTCTGAGTAGGGAAACACGTGTAGGTAGGAAATATCCAATTCGTTCAAAAAGCGATAGGTTTCGAGGAAATGTTCTTCTGTTTCCCCGGGGAATCCCACAATCACATCCACGCCGATTCCGCAATGGGGCATCAAGGCTTTGATTTTCTCGATGCGAGAGCGGTATAAATCACTGAGGTATTTCCGACGCATCCGGGTGAGAATTTCATCGCTCCCGCTCTGCAAAGGAATGTGAAAGTGAGGCACGAATCGCTTGCTGCGCGACACAAACTCTATAATTTCATCCGTTAGGAGGTTGGGTTCGATGCTGCTAATGCGATAGCGATCCACCCCTTCTACATCGTCTATGGCTTTCACCAAATCAAAGAAGTTTTGGTTGTGCTCTACCCCAAAATCCCCCAAATTCACCCCGGTCAACACAATTTCCTTGGCCCCTTGTTGGGCGGCTTCTTCCACCAATTTCAATGTATCGGCCACGTCGGCGCTCCTGCTTTTCCCTCTGGCAAGCGGAATGGTGCAAAAACTACAGAAGTAATCACAGCCATCTTGGACCTTCAAGAAGATCCGGGTACGATCCCCCACACTGTATCCGGGGACAAACGTATTGACCTCTTTAATGGGGGCATTGTGCACCAGCGCTTTGGGCTCTTTCACCAACGTGTGCAGGTGATCAATCAGCTGAAACTTTTCGGCAGCCCCTAGGACCATGTCAACCCCAGGAATTTGGGCAATCTCTTGCGGCTTGAGCTGGGCATAACAACCAATCACCACTACGTACGCCGCCGGATTTTGTTTGAGTGCTTCTCGAACCACCTTTTTGCATTTGCGATCCGCATGATCTGTGACACTGCAAGTATTGATCACATACAAATCTGCCCCTTCCTGAAACTCGCGTTTTTCAAATCCCGCCTTTGTCAATTGCTGTCCGATAGCACTGCTTTCTGCAAAATTCAATTTGCATCCAAGGGTATAAAAGGCCACGGTTGACATAGAAAAACGGTACGGCAAAGGTACGAAATCCTTGTTGGCTTAAAAAACCAAGGCAAACTCCAAGCTCCAAGTCCCAATCATTTGTGGGGTACCGGGCTTTTCTTTGAGCGGATCGGTGGTGGGGGAAATCAATTCTATTTCTGTGTCGTCGATCCCATCGTTATCGGAATCCACCATCCCACGGATGACGAAGTTATTGTTGAGGTTGAGCAAACCCATCTTCATCGATACCGAATACCCCACGGATTCTCCTCGGAACTGGTATCCCAACACAGCTTGCAAGTCAACCATTTTCAGCGGCAATCGGTCCCATTCTTTGATGGCATTGTAAGCGTTGTTGGAAGTAGGCAACGGTCGTTTTTGCGAACCCACATACAATACCGAGTTGAAATTGTAACCCAGTTGCACCCCCGCTTGTAATTGCTCGATTTTTTTGTCGCGCTGCTTCGACAAACGATAATTCACCAACAATGGCAAATCCAAACTCATCAAACTGATTTTGGTGTACGCGCGATTGACAGCGGTGTCTGTGACTTTGGCGTTGGCGAAATTACTGCCGCGCATACGCAAATCGAGGCCCGACTGAAAACCCCAAGGCGATGGTTTTTTTTCGGGATTGGAATGGATGTACAAACCGGCCATGAAGCCAACGGCTGGACGTGGATTCTGCAACTTCCCGCCATACATAGAATTGAGACCCAACCCCATTTTCAACCCATAATTCTGCCTACCCTCGTATTCTTCCCAACCCACTTCTTGGGCTTGCAATCGCAGTCCAGTGCTGGCGAATAAAACGAAAATCAGGAGGCGGTTTAATTGCATATGGGTTTAAATTTCTTTGCCTTTGAGCGCGGCAGACACAGCAACATCCATCAATCGTTCTGCAAAAGGACGGGTGTAATCATTCAACTCCGTCACCGCTTGCAAGACCCTGTCTTTGTCGCTCCGCTCGTCCAATAGACACTTCAACGCAGCAATCCGTTGTTTTGTTCCGCTCATTTCATTCTCATTGAGCAAATTCGCATTTTTTTCGATGAATCGCTCCGCGAGGTATACCAATTGTTGTCCTTCGTTGAGGGCCTCTTGGTGCAGGCGCGCGGCCACATCTTCTTGGGCGTGTTGAAATCCTGCCAACAACATGGCTTCCACCTGATCGTCGGTGAGGCCGTATTGCGGTTTGATATCAATTTGTTGTGCAACGCCACTGCGCAATTCCTTGGCCGATACTTTGAGCAGGCCATCGGCATCTAGGGCAAAAGCCACTTCTATTTTTGGGAAACCGGCAGGCATGGCAGGGATGCCTTTCAAAATAAACTCTCCCAACTTCCGGTTTTGGGCCACCAGTTCTCGCTCTCCTTGATAAACGCTAATTTTCAGATTTACCTGACCATCTACCGAGGTGGTATACTCCCTACCCACTTTACAAGGTATTTTGTTGTTCCGGGGTATGAGTACGTCCATAAGTCCACCCGCCGTTTCAATACCCAGACTCAACGGGGTTACATCCAATAACAGAATGTCTTTTCGATTTCCGGCGAGCACGTCTGCTTCTATGGCAGCGCCCAGTGCAACCACTTCGTCGGGGTTGAGGGCATCATTGACCACCACATGGGGAAACTGGGCCTGCAACAGGGTTTTCACCTGGGGATAGCGCGTGGAGCCACCCACCATGACAACAGCGTCGATGTGTTCCGGTTTGATGGCCGCATCGCGCAGGGCGGCCGCAATGCAATCTTGGGTTTTGAGCAATACTTCCTTTGCGGCCGCCTCTAGGGCTTGATTATTCAAAGTAAGGGTGAGGGCTGAATCATCGTCCAGCAAAAATGGCTTACTGAATTCAACCTCCGCCTGTTTGCTCAAGGCAATTTTGGCTTCTTCGGCAACCAATCTCAACCGTTGTATATCGCCTGCAGAGGTCAACCCCTGCAGCGCAGGATGCACCGCTTGCCAGTGCAACATGACCGCCCGGTCTATATCGTCTCCGCCCAAAGCCGTGTCGCCCTTGGTGGCCATCACATCAAAAACTCCGTCTTCAATCTGCAAAATCGACACATCAAAAGTGCCTCCACCCAAATCGTACACCAACACAGTATGGATTTCATCGCGGTCCAATCCCAGGCCATAACTTAGACTCGCGGCCGTTGGTTCATTCACAATGCGCAAAATTTCTAGCCCCGCCAATTTTCCGGCATCGCGGGTTGCTTGTCGTTGTGCATCATTGAAATACGCCGGCACCGTCACCACCGCTTGGTTCACTTCCGCATTCAATGCATTCTCCGCTTTCGCTTTGAGGGCTTTGAGGATGATGGCACTGAGTTCTATGGGGTTGTAAAATTTCCCATCCACTTCAATTTTCACCATGGAATCGCTGTCCTCATCGATGATGCGGTAACCGAGGTAAGATTGGTACGAGGCGATGTCTTTGTAGCTGCGTCCCAACAAACGCTTCACACTAAAAATGGTGCGTTCCGGCGCCGTCACTAAGCCTCCTTTCGCCAGCACCCCCACTTGGGCTTCACCGCCGGGGAGCAACCCAATCACCGATGGCACCAAAGCACCCAGGTCGTCAACCACCACCTCGGCCTGCCTTGTTGCAGGATTCACCCACGCCACCAAACTGTTGGTTGTACCCAAATCAATTCCTACCACCACTTGAGGCTTTGCCACTTTTCCCGATAAATCTATTTTAATCTTGGCCATCGAACACGCTGTTACTAGCCACAAAGTTAGGGCCTATTGGCAGGATTTGACAAAGCGATTTTTAGCCTTTCATGACATTCTTATGACCAAATCCTTACAATTCCGACACCCCCAGTTACGGGGGGTAGGAGTAATTTTGCATCACCAAAAAATCATGAAAAAAACACACATCATTTTAGGCACCGTGATTGCAACACTGTGCAGCAGTCCATTGAAGGCACAAACTGTAGTTTCTGACTCTGTAGCCATGGGCGCTGGATATGGCAAAGCGGTTTATTACAACATCAGAACAGGCGCTGAATCATCAGTACCAGTAAACCAGTGGCATTTTTCTCACACAACGGTTTCGCGCGACAATTGTATCCGCATCAACCACATGGGCGGCGTTGAAGTGTATGCGTACCCCAAAGGCGACAATTCACAGTTTTCTCAGTTCGATACTACAGGCTGGGCTTCCTGGAAAAAATTCTACAACGACATCCACGAACACGAAAAAGGCGCTTTAAATCAGTCGCCCAATGCATCAAACATGTGGGACTTTAGCTGGGGTGTTTATGACCCAACCACCAAAGAAGTTACCGGTGACTCTCTTTACTTGCTGGTCATCACCACACCAGGTGTTGGCAGCGGCAAATCCTTCGTGAAGTTTATGCCCATCAAGCAAAATCCCAACGGTGATTTCATTTTCCGCACCGCTTTGGTAGATGGCACGTTCGACAAGACCGACACCCTAGCACAAAGCAGTGCCGCTGGTAAAAGCTATAAATACTACCACTTAGCCAATGGCGATGTTTTTCCAGAGCCTTTGCGCGAAGATTGGGATTTATTGTTCACCCGTTACTATGCCCCCACAACCCCTCCCGGTGGCGGAGCGCCTGTGATGTACCCAACTATGGGTGTTGAGAGCAAGCGCGGTACCCGTGTTGCCAAGGTTACCGACTACAACTGGGACATGTTGGCGAGCAGCCCAAAACAAGCCATCGCAGGCATCAAAATACCGGGTACTCCAGCAGAATTGAACAAAGACATGACCCGCATCGGTGGTGATTGGAAATCATTTGATAACGCCACTGGCCGTTGGACCATCCAAACCGAGTGGAATTACATCGTAGAAAGCGTAAGAAACATCGCAGGTAGAGCAGATACGGCCTATTATATGATGTCGTTCACCGGCTTCACCGGTTCATCACGGGGTGAAAGTCAATTCCGCAAGTTGTTGTTGACCCCAACCGCATCAGCGCGCACTGCCGAAAAACAAGTGGAAGTAAAATTGTTCCCCAACCCCGTTCAAAACAACTTGATGATCTGGGCGCCCGAACACAAATCCCTTTCTGTGGTAAACATCCTGGCCGCTGATGGCAGAATGGTGTCTCAGCAGAGCATTGATTTCAGCGCAGGTGCTGCCGTGAATGTGGATGTGACAAACCTGACCCAAGGAACTTATTGGTTGCAAATCAACAGCGCAACCGATCGCGTACAATTGCCCTTTGTAAAACACTAATTCCGCATGCGGAAAACGCTTCTTTGGTTGATTGGGGTTACACCCGCAGTGCTTTTTTCACAAAGCCAAGACACATTGCACGACCTGCAAGTGCTTGACCCTGCTAGTGTTACCTGCTCCATCAAGGGGGGCGTTGCCGTGAGTGGTGCCACAGAGCAAGTAAAAGTCATTGACGCCCAAACCATCAAAGACATGGGCGCCCAAAATGCCGCTGAGGTTCTTCGGAACCAAAGCGGCATTTTAATTAGTCAGGATGCCCAACTGGGCACAGGCATCTCACTGCAAGGTTTGAGTGGACAGTCGGTCAAAATATTGGTCAACGGCGCACCCGTGGCCGGACGATTGAATGGCAACATTGATATCTCCCAAATTCCCACAAACCAAATCGAACAGATAGAAATCATCGAAGGCCCCATGAGCGTATTGTTTGGCTCCGATGCCATGGGAGGTGTCATCAACATCATTACCAAACAGCCCGTTTTATCCCGCACAAAAACCCATGCGCGGCTTTTTTGCGATGGTACCCGAAACACAAACGTCGATGTGGATTTTGCCATTCCGTTGAAGCAACAGCATTCAGCGCTGCAGTTGTTTGCGGGCCGACATTTTTTCGGCGGCATGGACTTCGACACCCTTACCCGCAGTTACGATTGGAAACCCAAGACCAAATATTTTGGTGGACTGGGATTTCATGTGCGGGGCGATCAATTTCGGCACGATATCCGCGCCAACCATTTTTACGAAAACATGCTGGATCGCAGCAATGCGGAATACAACCTCATTACCGTCACCGGCTACAACAACCGATTTTTTACCCAGCGCAGTGATGTGTCGGTGCAAAGCAGTGGTAAATTCTACGTTGGCAACAAAACGATTCATGCCAAATTCAACAACAGTTGGAATGGTTACCACCGCTACAACACCATCGTCAAAAGGAACTTGGTTACCGGTGATGAAACACCCTCTTTCATTGGCGATCGCGACACTACGCGCAATCACCTTTTTAATGCCCGCGGATTTTTTGAAATCGAAAACAAACGCATTCGCCGAAACACAATCATGCTGGGCTATGATGCCAACCATGAAATTCTGTCGACCGGAAAGATCCCAGAACCCAGAAGCATCACCGATATAGGTATGTTCGCTCAAGGGAAATGGCAACCCAATACGCATTGGCTCATTCAGCCGAGTTTACGCGGGAACTTCAACTCCCGATTTGGTGAGCCCATTCTTACATCAACACAGAATCTGCGGTACACCCCCATCATTCCAGCCCTTCAAACCCGATACAAAAAAGGCAATTCCATGTGGCGCTTATCCTATGCAAAAGGGTATCGCGCACCCAGCCTGAAAGAATTGTATTTCTTGTTTGTAGACATCAACCACAACGTGCGTGGCAATGAACAATTGCAAGCAGAGGTAGCACACAATGCCATGGCTTCCTACAAGTACCGTCACACATACCCCGACATCAACGGGAGAATTTTGGCGGTGGAGTTGAATACCCGCGGTTTCTACAACCATGTTTCGCAGCAAATTCAACTGGCGATGTTGGATCAAAGCACCCAGCTGTATCAATACATCAACATAGGCAAAATAAACAGCACGGGGGCAAATGTGGATATCGACCTCACGTTTAAACAACACTATCGCTCAGCCTGGATTACCACAGCCACCGTGGGCGCCGATTGGATCAACACGCGCAGTCAACTGTCCGATTCCAACACTTGGCAAGGATTCAACACCCTTCAAGGCAAGTTCAATGTGAAGTTGAATCATCGAAAATCCAACAGCAGTGCGCAGTTTTTCTGTCGATATAGCGGCAACACCCGTGGATTTTTGGCCAACGGCAATACCTACCAAATTGCACCGTACACCCTGGTTGACTTCACCCTTAACACGGCCATCGCAAAAAACACCCATCACACCATCGCACTGCAAGCGGGGTGTAAGAATTTGTTCAATGTAACCCAACTCCAAGGTCAGGCCGGTGGAGGCATCCACGGTGGCAATGGCATGCTCAATATTTCACCCGGAAGGGCCCTATTTTTGTCAGTCAGCTTTCAGTTCCAATGATACGCCATAGAAATATCGTCTTTGTAACTTTACTCGCCGTAGGCTTTTTCACCGCTTGCGAAAAACCTGAGCCCCTATACCCCCAGCCCAAAACGTCGGTGGGAGTGCAATCCCAGATTTTTGCAATGGGCGAAACCTATGCCAACCAACTGTGGTTTGATTTTGCAACCCAAAAAACAGAAACCAATGCCTTTGGACTATGGCACATGGCCTTTTCTTGCGACCCCAACCAACCCCGCGTTTCCATCAACGGAGGCATCAGCGCCAGCTTCGGCGTGGCCAAATTTGCGGGGAATAGCTTCGGAAAGATCACGACCGACAGCCTGAAAAAAGTAACCTGGTATTTCGACAATCCCAATGGCAACCCAGATTCTTCCGCGTTTCCGCTGTCTTTTGTCAATACTGCAGGACAGTGGGACATTGGAAACTACACCTACGTGATAGATTTGGGTGATAAAATCAAAGACTCTACGCGATATGTCCAGCTCAAGTTTGGTGGCTGTAAACCGGGACAATCGTACGAATTCGAATACGGAAACGTGAACCAAAAAAATGGGTATCGCAAACAAACCATGACGGTAAATCCCGCTAAGAACTTCGTTTACTATCATTTTTTGGACCATCGCACGGTGGATAACGAACCGCTCGACAAGGATCAGTGGGACATCCTTTTTACCACCTACAAGGAGAGCGTACCCGATGCCAATGGCGTGCACTACCCTTATGTGATCCGGGGCGTGCTGATCAATACCCACAAAGTGGAGGTAGCTGAGCTCAATAAAATCGATTTCAATTCCGTTGACAAAACCTACGCCCTGAGTGCCCGATATTCTCGCAAGCAAGATGAAATTGGCTACGACTGGAAACAGTACGACCAAGCCGCTGAACGGTACACCATGGTGCCGAATCGTGTTTATTTACTCAAAACACCCGACGCCTACATCAAAGTAAAATTTGTGGATTTTTACGATGATCAAGGTAGAAAAGGTTATCCCAAAATGGCTTGGGAAGTTTTACAGTAACCTTTCCTCGCTTTTTTTGTTGGTTTGGTGTAATGTCATTTTTATTTCTCGATTTTTTGGATAATTTGCATTCAACAAATCGGTATTCCGATGCGATGTCTAACCTAAAAAATCTCCATCATGAGCAACAAGAAAAATGACAAAGGCAAATGGTTCCACAAGTTACACCAATTGCAAAAACGCATGACCCGAATGACCTCCAATGAAGGGCACGCTGCCGAAAAATTGGCCATCCGAAAATCAAGAATCCGAACTTTATTAAACCAAATCAAAGGCAGGGGCAAATCGTACGTCCCGCCCATAGACATAGAACCCAATTTACAGTGAAAAAGATACTTATCGCTTTGACTTTCTCGGCCGCAGCAACGTCGCTCTCGGCCCAACATGAAAATCACAACCATGCTGCGGCCGCCCCCGCACCGAAGGTGGCTGAAACACACTTAAAAAACCTACGTCAGCTCACCTTCGGTGGCGACAATGCAGAAGCCTATTGGAGTTTCGATAGCAAAGCCATCACCTTTCAAAGCAACTTCAAGCAGTGGGGTGTGGAATGCGACCAAATCTTTACCTCGCCGGTAAAGAAAATGGGCAAAGACACCGCGCGCAAATCCCCGATGGTGAGTACCGGGTTGGGACGTACTACCTGCTCCTATTTCATGCCCGACAATAAACACATTTTGTATGCGAGCACCCACGAGGGAGATAGCGCCTGTCCGCCAAACCCAGAATCGAATGGGAAATACGTGTGGGCCATCTATCCCGACTTCGACATCTATGTGGCTGATTTGAAAGGCAACATCACCCAGAAGTTGACCAACACCCCTGGTTATGACGCTGAAGGCACCGTTTCTCCCGATGGAAAATCCATTGTTTTCACCAGTACCCGCAGTGGTGACTTGGAGTTGTGGATCATGGACATCGATGGCAGCAACCAAAGGCAAGTGACCACAGGATTAGGCTATGATGGCGGCGCGTTCTTTTCCCCCGATTCAAAAAAATTGGTGTTCCGCGCCAGCAGACCCCAAACCGAAGAGGAAATCACCAAGTACAAAGACCTGCTCAGCCGCGGACTCGTAGAGCCCACCAACATGGAAATTTACACCTGCAACGTGGACGGAAGTGATTTAAAACAGGTAACTCAATTGGGTAAAGCCAACTGGGCACCCTTTTATCACCCCGGTGGAAAGAAAATCATCTTCTCAAGCAATCATCATAGCAAACGAGGGTACGACTTCCAACTGTATATGATAAATGAGGACGGAACTGGCCTGGAACGCATCACCAACGAAAGCATGTTTAACGCCTTTCCGATGTTTTCGCCCAATGGCAAGCAATTGATTTTCAGCTCAAACCGAAACAACCACGGCACCCGCGACACCAACTTATTCCTGGCCGACTGGGTTGACTGATGCTGGTAAAAACCGAAGCCATCGTCGTAAAGCGCACGCCTTACACCGACCATTCGGCGGTGGTGAAGTTGTTTACCCGTGAATTTGGGCTACTTCCTTTTTTGATTCAAGGGCTGCACGGAAAGCAAAACAAAAACTCCCTGTTTCAACCAGGCACGCTGGTGGAAATTGTTTTTCACAAACAAAACAAAGGCATGATGCGGGCCAAAGAAGTTTCTTTGGTTTCGGGTTGGGGTTACAGCCACTACCCCATACACGACCAAGTGCGTTGGTTCTTTCTAGAACTACTAAGCCATGTACTCCATGAGGAACAGCCGGAAGAAAGCCTGTTCGACCTCTCAAAAATCACCTTTCAAAAACTGAACGACGGCTGCAAAGACCTGCCCATTTTGCCCATTCAATATTTGTTTGAATTCTGCGATGTTACGGGTCACGGTCTGCAATTGGACGCCGAGAGTATTTCATTGGGCTTGGATATTGTTTCAGGAAGCTCGGCAACCTCGCGCAGCATTCCCTCCAATACCATCGATGCCGCTCACTGCGAACTGCTGGCACAACTCGTATCGGGAGAAATCACATCAGCACCGGCCAAAATGAGAAGGGTACTTGTGAGCAAATTGGTCGATTACATCGAAACCCACATCATACCCGGAAAATCCATCCAATCGCTGGAAATCTTACAAATGATTATGCAAGAATCGCAGTAGCCACCTCTTCATTGAGCATCGCTACCGCCAAATCAACCATATTTTTCGAACCCACAAACATGGGTACACGTTGATGCAATTCAGTGGGTTTCACATCCAGTACGCGCTCGGCCCCTGTGCTAGCTGCACCCCCAGCCTGCTCGGCCAAAAATGCCATCGTATTGCACTCATACATCAAACGCAATTTTCCATTGGGCGCCTTCTCGGTAGGAGGATAAATAAAAATTCCACCTTTGAGCAAGTTCCGATGAAAATCGGCAATCAATGAACCGATATATCGGGCTGAATAAGGTCGGCTCGTAGCCTTGTCTTTGGCCTTACAGAAAGCCACATAGTCTTGAACCCCTTGAGGAAAATCCTCCAAATTGCCCTCATTCACGCTAAAGATTTTACCATCGGCGGGCGTTTGAATGTTGGGATGGCTCAAGCAAAACTCCTGGATGCTATCGTCTAGGGTAAATCCATTCACCCCAACCCCAGTGGAATACACCAACATGGTACTGGATCCGTAAATGAAATATCCCGCGGCCACTTGGTGCTTGCCTTTTTGTAAACAATCATCGATTGTTGGCTTGGCCATCGGATTTTTGCGACTGTAAATACTGAAAATGGTCCCAATGCTGGCATTCACATCGATGTTGGAGCTACCATCTAACGGATCCATCGCCACGATGTATTTCTCGTTCTCTGCGCCTTCAACATAATAAACATCGTCGTTCTCCTCCGAAATGATCATGCAAACCTCACCGCTGCGACTCAACGCCGCGATGAATATGTCATTGGCAATCACATCCAACTTCTTTTGCTCCTCTCCCTGAATGTTGGTAGAACCCTGGTTCCCTAGAATGTCGATCAGTCCCGCTTTGCGCACATCGCGATTCACCATTTTCGCTGCCAACTCCAATGAGCGAAAAATTTTACTCAAAGACCCTTGCGCATCTTTATAAAGCGCTTGTTGGTCTACAATGTACTGTTCGAGGGTGATAACTTTAGAATACGACATATCAAGAATAAGGACAATAGGTATTTATTTTGCAAAACAACAACAAAAACCTGAATTAACCGACTATCCCCCCTAGCAATGAAAATCTTCAAATTCGGCGGCGCATCCGTAAAAAATGCCCAAGGCGTAAAAAATGTGGCTCAAATCATTCAAAGTCACAGCGACAACAATCTCCTCGTTGTTATTAGCGCTATGGGAAAGACAACCAATGCGTTGGAGCAGGTAATTCACCATTGCTACCACAACACCGGGGAAGCCAATACCGCCCTGCAAACGGTTTTTGAATACCACGATGCCATCCTCAAAGACTTGTTTGCCGAAGACGATTTGGTGGGTGTTAGTGACATCAGAAATCTTTATTTGGAGCTCGAATGCTTTGTAGACAACCCCAATTTGCAGGAGGATTATGACTTTTTGTACGACCAAATCATTGGTTACGGGGAATTAATGGCCACCAAAATTGTGAGCAACTATCTTTTGTCGCAAAGAATTTCCAATCAGTGGGTGGATGCACGCAACTTTATTCAAACCGACAGTCGCCATCGCGATGCGCGCGTTCAATGGCCCGAAACTGAAAAGGTGATCAAAAACCGACTGTTGCCCATTGCAAAAAAGAATCTGGTTATCACACAAGGATTCATTGGTCGGGGATTCTCAGGGGAAACCACCACATTGGGTAGAGAGGGCTCCGATTACAGTGCCGCTATCTTCGGTAGCCTGATGGGCGCCGAGTCAATCACCATCTGGAAAGATGTAGCGGGTGTGATGAATGCTGACCCCAATAAATTCGACAATGCCACGCTGATTTCCGAGCTCACCTACAACGACGCCATTGAATTGGCGTATTATGGCGCATCGGTAATACACCCCAAAACCATTCAGCCCCTTCAAGCCAACGGGATTCCGTTGTTTGTCCGATCGTTTTTAAACCCGGAAGCGCCCGGAACCAAAGTCAGCGCCGACAGCAGTGTAATCAGCGTACCTTGTAAAATCCACAAAGCCCAACAGCTGTTGTTGGAGATTCGCACGCGCGACTTTACATTCATCGCGGAGGACCACCTCAAACAAATTTTTCAATCGCTATCGGAAAATAAAGTGCGTTGTAATTTGATGCAAAATTCGGCGATTTACTTCCGCTGCGTCATCGACAACAAGGAGAACCGACATCAGCCATTGATGGACTCGTTGCAAGCGATGGGACTGGATGTAACGCTTCGCACTGAAATGGAATTGTTGAGCATTTACCACCCCCAGGGTAGTTTTGATCGCGCCACCGATGTGGGCAACCACAACATCGTGCTTCAGCAAAACATGGGTAATTCTACCCACTACTTGATTACCGCTTAATCCACTGATTACGGCCTCACACGCAACCGCTGCCCTACCTCTATCTGATTGGATTCTATACGATTCCAAGATTTAATTTCATCAACGGCGACATTGTATTTGCGGGAAATCGAATACAAAGTTTCTCCCGGCTGAACGAAATGATAGGCGTCAAACACTTGCGCATTCCCGCCAGATTTTGAGGGGGATGCGCTAGAAGTTGCTACCCGCTGCAAATACAATTTCCGATCCACCATCAACGGTTTGCCCTCCAATTGATTCCAGGCGGTGAGTGAATCTACCGACAGGCGATACAGTCGTGCAATGGAAAAAAGCGTTTCACCCCGGATCACGATGTGGGTTCGCGGCACTTGGCTGGCACCGGTATTGCTCATGAAATTGCGGTAATCGACCTGGGTTTCCTCACTCATTTTCACATTGGGTCGGAGTACCAAAATTTGTCCGGCCGCCACCGTATAACCATCCAGATTATTCCATCGGGCTAAATCCAAGGGGGTCACATTCATGCGCTGGGCGATGTCTTGCAACGTTTCTCCAGCCTGCACCTCGTACACAGTTCCTTTGGGTTGGTTTTCCTTGTTGATTGTGCGCTGGTTGAGAATCAAATCCACCGCATTCACTTGATTGGGATTGTCGTTTCGCTCCAAAATCGCCGGCGGTGTTTCGCGTTTTTCTTTGAGGTTCACCACTTCGCCGGGGCGGACTTCCAAACCGGGCTCTAAGCGATTCAATTTGTACAGGTGCTTCACTTTTACCCCGTATTTCTGAGAAATATCGCGCATTGTTTCCCCATTTTTCACCGTATGGTTGTTTTCGAGCGCTCTGCGATGTTTGGGCTTTAGGTAAATGATTTCACCCGGACTTAACATGTCGCCCTTGGAGATGTCGTTGTACTTATAAATTTGCCAGGTCGACATATTATATCGCGCGGCCACTTGCTCTGGGGTTTCACCTGGTTTGGCCACGATGGCTTGGATGCCGTTCACTTCTTGTGGCGTTGCGGCGGCTGGGGATCCAGGCATGTAAAAATCCTCACCCAACACCACCATAGAATCATATTGGCTCAACCGATATTTTTCAATGACGCCAATCAATATGTTGCCATAATTGGGATTGGTTGCATACCCCGCCTCCCTGAGTCCGTGTGCCCAGCCCTTGTAATCGGTGGCACTCAATTCAAACAACAAATAATACCGCTTGGCGCCCTTCAAAAAAAGGGAATGATCGCGATAACTGTCGAACGCTGTTTCATACCCCCGAAAACACTCATCTTTGGCATCGTCATCAGCCAGACAAAATTTACCTGTCCAGTTGGTTCTACATTTAATACCGAAATGATTGTTGCAATTCTTGGCCAACTTGCTGTTGCCACTGGCACTTTCCAACACCCCTTGTCCGAGCGTGATACTCGCCGGCACACCGTGGGCGCGCATCTCCTGCATCGCCACAAACTTGAATGAATCGATGTATTGGCGGGTGCTCATCAACTGGGCCGATAGCCATCCGCTGGCAGACAGTCCACCCAGCAGCATCAAACCGCGTAAATCTATGAGCCGTTGAAAAGGAATCTCCATCGATACAAACCTACGGTTGAGTTGTCTATCGCGAAGAAGCAATTTATCCAATGAATGTGCACTACCATGCGATAATTCACCAATAAATCCCGATTTTTGTACATATCATGATGAAACGCATTCTGTTCACCCTTCTGGCCCTCATCAGTTTTACTCCAGCTTGGTCCCAATTTGGTTTCCCAAAGCCTGTTTTTAAAGCAAGTTTTTCTAAAACCCAAGCCAAAGCGGGCGAGGTGATTGACATCATCATTCGATTCGATGTGGCCAAAGGATTTCATGTGTACAGTGAAAAAAGCGATTGCGGGGACGACAATGGTCCCATCCGCGCGAGTATTGATTTCACCCCTAATCCATCCTACCAACTGGTGGGTAAATTTTACGGAGTGGGCGATCACATGGTGAAGGAAACCGATGTGTTCAATTGCACCACCGGCGAATTCACAGGCAAAGGAGAGTTTAGACAGAAAATCAAAGTATTGAAGAGCATTCCTGCCAGCGGGATTCAAATGTTGTTCAACGGTCAGATTTGTAATGAAGGAGGGTGCGACAACATCCGCGATGTAAAAATCACCACCGCAGGGCTAGAAGTTTCGGGCACAGCAGAGGCCGACCAAGCCTTATCATTACCAACCGCACCGGCACCTGAAGCAGTAGACACCCCCGCAACCACGACTGCCGCACCCATTGCGGTGAGTGCGGAGGACCCCGCCTATAAGCAAGGAAAAGCGTTGCCACTGAAAACATTCAACGGACAGGCCAACGAAGAGCAAAGCAGCGGATTTTTGGGATTGTTCATTTTGGCGTTCTTGAGCGGGTTAACGGCCCTTCTCACGCCTTGCGTGTTCCCCATGATTCCGATGACCGTTTCATTCTTCATTAAAAACAACAACCGCAAAATCGCCCTACGTGATGCGGGTATTTTTTCGTTGAGTTTGATCGGATTTTATACCATTTTGGGAACCATCGTAGCGATTTCTTTCGGATCCAACGCGGTAAACTTCATCAGTACCCATTGGATTCCCAACCTATTCTTTACCTTGATTTTCATCGTATTTGCAGCGAGCTTCTTCGGTGCTTTTGAAATCACCCTTCCCTCTTGGATTGTGAACAAGGTGGATCAGCAGGCCGATAAAGGAGGCATCACGGGTGCCATTTTCATGGCAGTGACCATTGCATTGGTGTCGTTCTCTTGTACCGGTCCGATAGTGGGCACTGTGCTTGTTGAGGCCGTACACGGCGATACTTTACGCCCGATCGTGGGCATGTTTGGATTTTCATTGGCTTTTGCCCTACCCTTCGGCTTATTGGCGCTGTTCCCATCTTGGTTGAACAACCTGCCCAAAAGCGGTGGCTGGTTGAACAGTGTCAAAGTGGTATTGGGATTCGTGGAACTGGCTTTTGCCCTCAAATTCTTGAGCATTCCCGATCAGACCTACCATTGGGGTATTTTGGACCGTGAAATTTACTTGAGCATTTGGATTGTTATTTTCTCCTTGTTGGGATTGTATCTGTTGGGAAAAATCAAATTCTCACATGACAGCGACATTCAATACTTAAGTGTACCGCGCTTGGGTTTGGTCATTGCAACCTTCACCTTCGTGGCCTATATGATCCCCGGCTTGTGGGGTGCCCCATTGAAAGGCTTGGCCGGGTATTTACCACCACTCAGCACACAGGACTTCAACAGCAATGTAAAAGGCGGTGCGCAAGGAGAAGGAAATATCACCACGGCTCCATCCTACGCCAACCAACTGCACATTCCCCATGGGTTGGTTGGATACTACGACTACGACGAAGCACTGGCGGCAGCCCGCGAGTTGAAAAAACCCCTATTCATCGATTTCACGGGCCACGGCTGTGTGAATTGTCGTAAAATGGAAGAAAAGGTTTGGTCCGACGAAGCGGTTCTCGACATCTTGAAAAAGGATTATGTCATCGTATCCTTGTATGTGGATGATAAAAAAATCAATCTACCACAATCACAGTGGTTCACAACACCCGCGGGTAAGAAAATTACCAAGCTGGGCGATAAAAATGCCCACATCGAGGAGGCCTATTTTGGTAAGACTACCCAACCCTTATACTGTTTGTTGGATGCCAATGAAAACCTACTCCAACCTGCATTGGGTGCTGACCATTTCAAATTCGCCGTAGATCCTTTTGTGGAGTTCCTCAAAGCCGGTGTAGACCAATACAACAAACGCAAATAAAACCCTCATGAATCCCCGCATCCAATCGCATTTCTTGGAGGCACTGCAAACGTTGCAGCGTTTTCTAGACGACGAGAAACAGATGAATAACATCGATCTCGCTGCAAAAACGATGATTCAAGCCATCCAAAACGACGGCAAAATTCTCTCTTGTGGAAACGGGGGAAGTCATTGTGATGCCATGCATTTTGCGGAGGAGCTCACCGGCAGATACAGAAACAACCGGCCCGGGATTGCCGCAATCGCCATTAGCGACGTTAGTCATATCAGCTGCGTGGGAAATGACTATGGTTACGACCAAGTGTTTTCACGGTATGTTGAGGCCGTTGGTCGGAAAGGCGATGTTTTGTTGGCCATCAGCAGCAGCGGCAACAGTGCCAATGTTGTGAAGGCCATTGAAGCCGCCAAAACCAAAGGCATGGTGGTGGTGGGTTTAACTGGGAAAGACGGTGGTAAAATGGCCGAATTGGTCGATATAGAAATCCGGGCGCCTTTCTCTGCCTATGCTGACCGGGCCCAAGAAATTCACATCAAAGTAATCCACTCCCTCATCGATTCCATTGAGGTAGGTTTAGATTACGCGAATTAATCGTATTATTGTCGAAATGCATTTTATCGGATTCATTGGTATCGCCGTCATTTTTGTTTTGGCGTTCGCCCTGTCAAACAATCGCAAAGCCATAAACTACAGAACCATTGGTGTGGGTCTACTGATCCAAGTACTATTGGCTGTATTTATACTCAAGACCCCCATTGGCAAAACGGTTTTTGCTACCTTGGGAAAAGCAGTGCAGAAATTGCTGCAGTTCTCAGACAAAGGGGCGGAATTCATTTTCGGTCCCCTCGCCCGCGACGCCCAAATGCAGGAGGTTTTTGGCCAAAATTTCATCTTTTTCTTCCGGGTGATGCCCACCATTATTTTCATCGCCGTGTTGGTGAAAATCTTTTACCACATCGGGGTATTGCAATGGATCATCAAGCAAATCGCCAAAGGCATGCACTATCTCATGCACGTAAGTGGCAGCGAGGCTTTGAGCAACATTTCATCGGCGTTTGTTGGACAGGTGGAAGCACAATTGATGATTGGCCCTTACGTAAAGGGGATGACAAACAGCGAATTATTGGCTTCTATGACGGGCTCAATGGCCTGTATTGCTGGGGGTGTAATGGCTACCTATATCCAAATGGGTATTGATGCCAGTAGCTTGTTGGCCGCCAGCATCATGGCAGCACCGGGAGCATTGGTGATTTCAAAAATTGTATGGCCAGAAACCGAGGTGAGTGAAACGGCGGGTACCGTAAAATTGGAAGTAAAAAAAGAGAATGCCAATTTGTTGGATGCCATTTCACAAGGCGCCTCAGAGGGTCTGGGTGTGGCGTTGAATGTGGTAGCCATGCTGCTGGGATTTTTGGCTTTGATTTATTTGTTTGATTTTATTTTGGGCAGTGTGGGTGGATTGATGGGACTCAAATTATCGCTGGAAACTTTGTTGGGATATCTTTTTTCAGGCTTTGCTTATATCATGGGTGTGCCAAGTCAAGATGTGCAAGCCGTGGGTGGATTGATGGGCACCAAGTTGGTTGTCAATGAATTTGTAGGATACTTACACCTGAAAGACATCGCGGGCACTTTACAACCGGTGAGCGTCGTTATTGCCACCTTTGCCTTGTGTGGATTCGCCAATTTCAGTTCCATCGCGATTCAAGTGGGTGGCATTGGGAAAATAGCCCCGTCGCGCCGACAAGATTTAGCCAAATTGGGAGTAAAAGCCCTGATTTGTGGTACATTGGCCAACTACTTAAGCGCTACCATTGCCGGCATTCTGCTTTGGTTGTAATCTCCTAATTTCCAAGGTCACTACAAATCTTCATACGGGTCCTCGGCCGGTTCTTCTTGATCCTCGGTGGATATTTCCGTGGGTGGAAGCCATCGCTTCGACATCCAAAGGGCAATGAAAATGCCCGTTAACAAACCACTCACATGTCCCTGCCACGAAACTTTCGGATCGATCGGCAACAACCCCCAGAAAAAGCCACCATATACCAACAGCACCAGAAAGAAAATCGCCATGGATTGCTTGGTGCGTTGAAGGATGCCAACGGTGAGAATGAAACCACCGAAAGCGTACACCCAAATGGAGGCGCCAATGTGAGCCGTACCGGTTTGGCTGGGGGACATGCCCACATTACCAATGAGCCACAACAAGATTGAAGCGATCACGTGTTGAAGCACCCAAAATCGCAACCAATGTCGGGGAAATTGAATTAAAAACAGGGCTGTAAATATAGATAGGGCAACAACATTGCCCCATAAATGATCCCAAGACCCATGGATAAAAGCACCCAACCAAATCCCTTTCCATTGATGGGTATTTTGGGGAAAGATGGCCCAGGGAATTTCACCAAACCAGGTGGGAGTCCCGTATTTAAATAACAGCAGCAATGTAAGCAGAACCAACAGCGCCGCCACCACAGAGCCCTTTCTTTGGGTTAACATGGGATAAAGATATTAAAAATCGAGGGAAGCATTGAGCCACTCCGGATCCAAATCGGCACCGTATCCCTTGTAAAAATCTATGGCCGGGGTATTCCAATCCAACACTTGCCAAACCATTTTGCGGTATTTCTTGCTTTTGGCATACTCAATGCACGTTTCAAACAAGGATTTTCCGATGCCTTGTCCGCGGTGAGATTCGGTGACGATCAAATCCTCCAAATACAAAACAGGCCCTTTCCATGTAGAATAACGAATATAACACAGTGCCAAGCCCACAATTTCATTGTTGTATTCTGCAACCCAGGCAACAAACAAGGGATGTTCACCAAAGCCACAGGTTAACAAGGTATCGGCAGTGGCTACAACTTCATTGGGGGCTTTTTCAAACAACGCCAATTCTTCAATCAACTGCATCATTGCAGCGACATCGTGGGGTGTGGATGGACGGATGGAAAACGACACTGATTAGCGAATCGCCAATTTCAATGTTTTGGTAGAATCACCACTTTTAATTTGAAGGAAGTAAACTCCTTTGTCGAGCATGGCATCTCCCAAATCAATTCTTACCTGACCGGTGGTGTAATCGGACTTGCGAATGGGGTAAGAATAAACCACTTTGCCCAAAACATCGTTCACGATGATTACCGCATCTGGGTATTGGGCTTCGGTGAATTGTAAATTTACGTAGAAATAAGAACCAGTTACAGGGTTGGGATTCAAGGTAAATGTTGGACCCTGTCCAGCCACCTCAGCGGGCGGCAAATCTGGACGTGCCACTGCTTCCGTGCTACCCAAGGCAAGCGCGAAAAACAGAATGATTAACGTCCAAAAGCGGTTCATGTAAACAAAGTTAAAAAAAAAGGTGCTTGTTTCCAAACACCTTTTCAAATTTTCTTTTTAAGAACTGATTAGTGAGCAGCTTCAGTTGAAGTAGCAGCAGCAGAATCAGTAGCAGTTGAATCAGCAGCAGTTGAATCAGTAGCAGTTGAATCTACAACAGCAGCAGAATCAGTAGCAGTTGAATCAGTAGCAGCAGTTTCAGCTGAGTTAGAGCAAGCAGCGAACGCGAACATAGCGCAAGCAGCAACGGCGAAAGTGATTTTTTTCATTTTGTTTGTTTCCTATTAAGTGTGATGCAAAAATAGAGGCGATTTCACAAACTGCAAAGAAAATTTCAAAAAAAATGTAAAAAAATACAGGAAATTAACAATTTGTTGATTTTCAATGACTTAAATCAAAAAAGACCTAACATTTTTGCAAAAATGTGAGATTTTTGACCTTAAAAAGACGAAAAATGCGGCAGACTTAACACAAATTTCATCCCCAAAAAGCGATTAAAACCAAGCCGACAAATTCTCCATTTCTCACATCCAATGTTAGGGCCATGTTAGAAATTTTCTTCAAAAACAGGCATACCCACAGGTATGTGTTGGCATTTTCCCATGTTTTTATCCTCACCTAGGGGTACATTTGCCCTACCAATTTTCATGAATAACGTAGAAAATCGTTTCATCACGCTCATCGCTATTATCTATTGCGTAGGCATTGCTGGCTTTATCATTCCCTCTCTCAACCCTACATTCATTTGGCTAACACCATACAACATCATTGCCGCATTCATCTTTGCCTGGATATTTCATAAAAAATGGGAAGCCAAACACGTAGCCCTCATCATCACCGTGGGTGTACTTGGGTTCTTTTTAGAATATGCTGGCGTAACCACAGGGAAAATTTTTGGTAGTTATCATTATGGAAAAACCCTGGGACGGGGTTGGCAGGGTGTCCCCTACCTCATTGGACTCAATTGGGCCGCGCTGGTTTTCTTTACCTCGAGTCTATTAGCCGGCAGATTCAGCAACCCCTATGGCGCCTCGTTCCTCGGCGCCAGCCTCATGACCCTGTACGATTTTTTCCTGGAGCCGGTGGCTATGCGGTACGACTTCTGGCACTGGCACCGCGGAATTGTCCCCCTACAGAACTACATCGCTTGGTTCATTGCGGCTTTTCTCTTTCAACTGCTGCTTCACCTCAACACAAAACCCCAGCGGAATAAGATGGCCGGGGCCATGTATCTCATCCAGCTGGGGTTCTTTTTGATCCTCTATGTGTGGATCAGAATCTTTTAAGCATACATCGCTTCAATCTCATCGGCGTACTTCTCCATGACCACCTTGCGCTTGATTTTTAGCGTAATCGTCATATCGCCCGCCTCAACACTGAAAGGCTCCCGTTTTACAATGAAATCCTTGATTCGCTCAAACTTGGCCAAATTCTCACTCAACTTCTTCACGTCATCCTGCATCCACTTTTTGATTTCTTCATCCTGGATAAACGGATCACTGACTTCAAAATAATCCTTTCTGCCGCCAAAGGCCGACTTCAATTCTTCCATGTTGGGATGAATGATCGCCGTTAAATACTCCCGCTTGTCCCCAATAATGAAAACTTGCTCCAACTTGGGACTGCGCAACAACACGTTTTCAATCTGCGTTGGATAGATGTTTTTACCCAATGAGGTTTTAAGCATATTCTTCAAGCGGTCGGTAATTTTCAAATAACCCCGATCAAACTTACCGATATCCCCGGTGTGGAACCATCCTTCCTCGTCGAAAACCTCCGCAGTGGCTTCGGGCCTATTCCAGTATCCCTGCATCACGTTCGGACCTTTCACCAAAATTTCACCCTCCTCACTTGCATAGGATGCATCAAACGAATCATAGGTCTGCAAAGCCAATATCTTCTTGGTTTCAATGTCTTGAATGGCCACCTGCTGTCGAGGCGCTACCCTCCCCACCGTACCATACACTTGTCGTTCAAATTCGTTGACGGTTACCAATGGACTGGTTTCGCTCAAACCATATCCTTCCTGAACTCGCATACCCAAATTGGCAAAAAATTCACCTACATGCACAGGCAAAGCACCGGCACCACTCACAAACATTTTCAATCGACCGCCCATCTTGGCTTTGATCTTGGAATACACCAACTTTTCAGCAATGCCCACTTGCAACGCCAACAAAGGACCCACCATTTTACCTTGGTCGCGACGAACCCTGGCCTCGCCACCCACTTTTAGTGCCCACAAGAATATCTTGGCACTCGCACCACCCTTCTCCGTAGCACTTTTATATACTTTGTCGTGAACACGCTCCAACAAACGAGGAACCGCGGCCATAAGGGTTGGACGCATTTCCTGTATGTTTTGGGCTACTTTGTCGATGTTCTCCGCAAAGGCCACCTGAGCACCTATATAAGTACTCAAATACATGGTTGCCAATCGCTCAAATACATGGCTCAACGGCAAGAAACTCAAATACAAATCATCGGATGTAATGGCTGGACACAGGTCCTTGGCGTCATAGCAATTGCTCATGAAGTTATAATGCGTCAACATTACGCCTTTGGGCATGCCCGTGGTGCCACTGGTATAGATGAACGTAGACAAATCCGTTTTCTCTACCGCAGCAAATCTCGCTTCAATTGCATCAGCATGCTTTTCGCGCAACGACTCGCCCTCTACTCGCACCGAGGAGAAATCGGTAAAAATTCCGCCCGACTCCAAATCAGACGGCATACAAACCACTTTAACTACCGTTTTACAGTCGGATTGCACTTTTTTAAACTTTTTCAATAGAAAGGCATTGCCAACAAAAAGCACTTTTGAACCACTATCATTTAATATGTAGGCCGTTTCCTCGTGGGTTAGTGTGGGATATATGGATACGTTGATCAGTCCCAACTTTTGCAACGTCTGGTCAATAAAGTAATATTCAGGGCAGTTGTCCAAAACCATCGCCACGCGATCACCTTTTTCCAACCCCATTTCCATCAGCCAAGAGCCAATTTGCGCCACAGCGTCCAACACATCTTGGTAGGTATATTTTTCCCATACCCCCTTTTCTTTGGCGAACATCACCGGATGATCCAACGAATGAATCTTGGTGGCTGCGTTTACATAAAAATCGTGAAGAGATTTAAAATCCGGTTCCGGCTTTTGTATTTCTAGAGACATAAAATCTTTGCTTTCTTACGTTAAAAAGCAAATATGTCCGAAAATTGTGTGATTCCCAAGCAGTTTGGAAAATTCACAACGATAAATAAACGTAAAGTAAAATTCGCTTTAAACGGCTTCCGCTTCTACAGCCACAACCTCGGGTACCATGCGCTTCAGCAAGTTTTCAATACCCGCTTTTAATGTCATGGTACTGCTCGGACAACCACTGCAACTGCCCTTCATCTGAACGGTCACTACCCCATCCACAAAACTCTTAAAATCAATGGCACCGCCATCCATTTCAACAGCAGGTCTCACGTGATCCTCAAGCCGCCGACGAATTTTACGCTCAATCTCTGTCTCTTGCTCGGGGGTTAACTGCGCCTTAGGGGCCACAATCTCTTTGCCTTGCTCAATCCATTCGGTGAAAAAATTGCGCAAATCAGGGATCAAATCAAACCACTCGTAGTCCTCGTTCTTGGTGATACTCACAAAGTTGTTCATGATAAACACCCCTTTCACGAATGGCATCTCAAACAACGCCTTTACCAAAGCTCCACCCTCTTCCGCTTTTTCTGCGTTTCTAAAGTCGGCACTGTCGTTGGGAAGCAACATTTTGTTGGCAACAAACTTCATGCTTTCTGGGTTGGGCGTGGCTTCCGCGTAAATGGTAACGATGTCGTTCAAGCTTTTTTCCATGACACCACAAAATTAACGAAACTTTCACCGAATTTCCCACCTTATTTAGATTGTTTCTAAAAGAAATTTGAATCGCATTGCTCATCTTTGTAGACCCACCTCGCCCCATTATCAGACAACCATGAGCAAAGCAAAAACCACCTTTTTCTGCAAATCTTGCGGATTTGAGAGTCCCAAATGGATCGGCAAATGTCCGGGCTGCAGCGGGTGGAATACGTTTATCGAAGAAATTAAACCCACCAAACAAACTACGGCATGGAAGAAAAGCGGTCGCAAAATCGCCGAGCCCAAAGCCATGAGAGCCATCGAAGCCAGCGAATCGGAAAGACTGATTCTGCCCGATGAAGAACTCAACTTGGTCTTGGGTGGTGGACTTGTCCCCGGCGCCGTCGTCCTTTTGGGCGGTGAACCCGGTATCGGGAAGAGCACCTTGCTGTTGCAAATCGCATTACAAACCCAGGCCAGAACCCTCTACGTTTCGGGCGAAGAAAGCGAAACACAAATCAAATTGCGCGCAGAACGGTTGGGATTAGGAAACAGCGATTGCGAGGTACTGACAGAAACCCTGCTTGAAAACATCAAAGCAGTGCTCGACAAAGACACGCCCGAATTGCTCATTATTGATTCGATTCAAACCTTGTATAGCGATATGTTGGACGCTACACCGGGAAGCGTTTCCCAAATCAGGGAATGTGCAGGACAGTTGCTCCAATTTGCGAAGGAACAGGATGTGCCGGTGTTTCTGGTGGGACATATCACCAAAGACGGCAACTTGGCCGGTCCAAAAATCCTGGAACACATGGTGGACACCGTATTACAATTCGAGGGCGATCGTCACCATGCCTATCGCATCATACGAACCTTGAAAAATCGCTTTGGAAGCACCCAAGAATTGGGCATTTACGAAATGCATGGCGGGGGACTGAAAGGGGTGAAAAATCCGTCAGAAATCTGGCTTGCTCAGCGTGAAGAGGTACTCTCCGGCATCGGCATCGCCGCGGTGCTAGAGGGTGTTCGTCCGCTCTTGTTAGAAACCCAAGCCCTCGTGAGTACGGCCGTTTACGGTACACCCCAGCGTTCTGCTACAGGCTACGATTTGCGCAGACTCAACATGCTATTGGCTGTGCTGGAAAAGCGCTGTGGGTTCAAACTCGGACAACAAGATGTCTTTGTCAATTTGGCGGGAGGATTGCGCCTCGAAGACCCCGCGTTGGATTTGGGATTGATGGCAGCCATCATGAGCAGTTTTTATTCTGAGCCCCTGCCAACCAAATGTGTTTTCTCCGCCGAAGTAGGACTGAGCGGCGAAGTAAGGGCCGTTCAACGCGTGGAACAACGCATCGCCGAAGCCGAAAAACTGGGATTTACCGATATCGTCATCTCAAAATACAACAAGTTCAACCAAGAACACAGCGGCAAAATCAAGGTGCATAGTTTTGGTCGGATCGACGAGGTATTCAGCTGGTTATTCGGATAAACCGGCGCTCAAACGCATCTTAAACCTAGGCACTCATCCACTTTTCGCGGACAAAGCTCTTGGCCAACAAGGCAATTTTCTGAGAATTGGGGATGCGTACACGACTTTCCAAAATGTCTACCGCCGTGGTGCGCTCGATTTTCTCCAACAATTTCAAGTAGTAGATATAGGCTGTATAAACTCCCAACCTGCATCCTACGGGGAGCATCACAATGCCTTTGTACGCGTGGGCGAAATCTTTTTTCACGTCTTGGATGATGTTGTATTTATCCTCATCCGAAAAGTGATTAAAATCCACCCCAGGGAAGTATACGCGACCTCTTTCATCCACATCAGAACGGATATCGCGCAAGAAATTCACCTTTTGAAACGCCGCGCCCAAACTCCTGGCATAGGGCACCAAATGATTGTATTGGGTTTCATCGCCATTGCAAAAAACCTTCAAACACATCAACCCCACCACTTCCGCACTACCGTAAATATATTCGGAATAACTCTCCGCGTTGTGGGCACTGGTATCCAAATCTTCCTCCATGGAATTGAAAAAGGGTTCAATCAAATTCTTGCCGATACCAAACTGATTTGCGGCCAGTTGAAACGCATGCAACACTGGATTGGTGCTAATACCCTCTTCGATGGCTTGATAGGTCTGCGCTTTAAAATCAGCCAACATCCGCTCCTTGTTGTAACCGTGAAATGTGTCCACAATTTCGTCAGCCACCCGCACCAAACCATAGATGGAAAACACCGCCCACCGGCTATCTTTTGAAAGCAAGCGAATCCCCAAAGAGAAGCTGGTGCTGTAGTTCAGCGCCAACTTACGACTCATGGCGATCGACGTATCATCAAATAGTTTAATGCTCATTTACAATCCTTTCTGTTACCAAGCGCGAGCCGATGACCACTATGGGCAAACCCGTACCAGGGTGGGTGCTGGCACCAACATAATAGACGTTGTTGAGTTTTTCGTCCTTGTTGGCTGGCCTCAACGCGCCAATTTGATTCAAACCGTGCGCGAGTCCCAATCCACTGCCCTTGTACAAGTTGAACATCTTCTGCCACTCGTTGGGTGTATAAACAACTTTTGTAAGGATATTGTTTTTGATATCGAATTTCACACGTTGTCCGAGATCTTCGATGATTTCGTCCACCAGCTTGTTGGCATCGCTCCAGTCAGGCTTTACGCGCAAGTCGGGGACGGGACATAAAATAAACAAGTTTTCACAGCCTTCGGGCGCGCAATCCGGGTTGCTTTTGCTGGCCACATTGACATAATAATAGGGTTTTTCTGGGGCTACGGTACTTCTAAAAATGGTATCGGCATAGCCACGGAAATTATCGCCCAAGAAATAGTTGTGGTGGTGGATGCCCGGGATAGTCCCTTTCACACCCAAATAGATGGTGAATGGTGCCAAAGTCCACTCCATTTTGTCGAGTTTTTCTTCACGATACTTGGCACGATTCAAGAATTTACCACGGAACCAAGCCGCATCGGCGTTGACAACGAATAAATCGGCCCGATATACCTGTCCGCTGGAATCCGTCACTGAAACCATTTTTCCGCCACTGTGTTGTACCGACGTGATTTCTGTGTTGTAAATCATCTTCACGCCCTTTTTCTCGAGCAATCCCATGATGCCTTCCACAATCTTGTACATTCCGCCTTTCACATTCCAATATCCATCGTGTTCCAATTCCGTATAATTCAGCAGATTGTACACACTGGGCGTATTGAACGGCGTTGCGCCCAAGAAGAAAGCCACCAAAGAAAAGATGATTTTCACTTCTTCACTTTCAAAATGTCGCTCCAACTCGGCCCAAAACGTTCGGAACATCTTCGGCAAGTGTTTCATGGGCACCGTGGCCATGCTCAACGCATAGGAAACAATATTGTCGAAATTGCGCTTGATGATCTTGTATTCCGTATCATGAAAAATTTCTTTAGCCCCTTTGAGGTATCCGCGGACTTTGGTTTCAAAATCACTTTCGATGCCTTCAAACTCCTTGGCCAATCGATCTAGGTCCTTGTAAATTTGAAACACGCGATCGCTGCCTGCCATGTTCACAGTGTACAGCGGATTCAATTCATTCAACTCAAACGGAATGGGCTCTCCAATGGAGTCGAACAACTCCTTGAATTCGTAACTCATCGAAAAGAAAGAGGGACCCACATCAAACGTAAATCCATCTTGCTTTAATAAATGAAGTCGGCCCCCCGGAATGGGCTGCTTTTCAATCATGGTTACCTGGTAACCCTTATAACTCAATCGCAGGGCCGTTGACAAGCCACCCAACCCCGCACCTACTATTATTACTGACTTAGTCACGACCGTATTTCTTTAAATATCTTTTGGGAACAAACAAAAATCCGAAGGCCTCTGCACCTTCCTTGGTATGCACTTCATGGTGCAAATGGTGGGTTCTGCGCATCGCTTTAAAATAGCGTGAGCGTGCCGCACGCAACCACTTGACACGTTGATGCACAAATACATCGTGGACCAAAAAATACGCCAACCCGTAGAGGGCTATGCCCAATCCAGCAAAGAAACGCCAGTCGTAATCGGCCGCACCCAAGATAATCAACCACGCCGATGGAATGGCAAACATGAAACCAAACAAATCGTTCAGTTCAAACGTACCTTTTCTGGGCTTGTGATGGCTCTCGTGCCAAAACCACATGAAGCCATGCATTACATATTTGTGGGAGAACCAAGCCACAAATTCCATAAAGAAAAAGAAGAGAAGGGTAATTAAAATATTATACATTTTGTGGAGTTACCCTTTATAAACATCGCAACATAGCAAAGGTTTTGTGTAACTATATCTTTTTTTCGATAAAAAAACTTCAACAAAAAAATTTGTGTAGGGCTCAAATTCTTAAACGAAGCGATAAAATTTCATTGAAACCTCAGTAAATTGCGGCTTTAACAGACCTCCTTTATCCCCTAATTCATCTTCATGCGTCAATCTCACGTTGCATTAAAATCTTTCAACACATTCGGTTTTGACGTTCATGCAGAGGAATACATCTCCATTGAGCACCCCGAACAGCTCTCAGCATTATTTGCGGAGGGGGTCTTCGAAAAAACACCATGGGGCATTTTAGGCGGGGGAAGCAATATTACTTTCACCCAAGATTTCCCGGGCTTATTACTTCACAATAAAATTCAAGGTCGCCGCATTATAACCCAAACTGAGGACCATGTGATAGTAGAATTTGGCGGGGGTGAAAATTGGCATGAAACGGTTCTTCACACGTTGGAAAACCAGTGGGGTGGTCTGGAAAACCTCAGCCTCATCCCCGGCACTGTAGGCGCTTGTCCCATCCAAAACATCGGTGCCTACGGGGTAGAAATCAAAGATTGCTTCCATTCATTGACGGCCTTTCACATCCCCAGCGGGGCGTTTCATACACTCACGAAAAAGGATTGTGCATTTGGATACCGAGATAGTGTATTCAAACGCGAAAAAAAAGGCCAATATTTCATCACTGCCGTACAATTCCAGTTGAGTACCCATCCGCAAATTCGCACTCAATACGGCGACATTCAAGCCACCTTGGATGGATGGGGTATCAGTCAGCCCACCATACGCGATATCAGCAATGCGGTCATTCACATTCGCCAAAGCAAACTCCCCAACCCCGCAGAAATTGGAAATTGCGGCAGTTTCTTTAAAAATCCCGTTGTTAAAAACGAGATCATTCCCGCACTTCTAGCTCAAAACCCCGACCTTAAAACCTTCCCTGCATCAGAAGGTTTTACCAAAGTACCGGCAGGCTGGCTCATCGAAAAAGGCGGATGGAAGGGTTTTCGAAGAGATAGCATCGGCGTTCACGCAAAACAAGCCCTGGTATTGGTCAACTACGGCGGCGGAACCGGTGCCGAAATCATCGCGTTAGCGAAAGAAATCCAAGCCGATATATTCCAAAAATTTGGCATCGAATTGGAAATGGAAGTCAACGCTTGGTAATTTCCTAAGCCGCTGCCATTGCCAAAAATTGCGTAAATTGCACGCAATGAAACGCCTTTCGGTTTTAGCATTTCTCTCATTCATTCTTTGTGTGGCGCAAGCACAAATAGGTCCAACCGTCGACATCATTCGAAACCACAAAACGGCTTTGTCTCACGTCTTCGACCCAGCCACTGCCAGTGATGTTTTTCTGATCCCCATCGATGAAGCCGGCGAAATGCCCATGCCTACGGGTATCAACGAAACCTTGAGAAAGCAAATTGATGCAGCGAGAACGGCCAGACGGAATCAAAAAACCTTGGAAAACCGGGGGATTATCAACGACAAACCCACGGGGGGAAATACCACTACCCCTATCGCCCAACAGGGCACAGACGTTCCTCCAGGAGCGGGAACCCCCAACGACAATCACATTGCCGTAGGTAACGATGGCAAAATTGTGAGTGTAATGAACACGGTGATTCGCGTGCACAACGATACGGGCAAAGTAATCAAAGCCTTCACGTTGGAAAATTTTGCATTGAACCCCAACATCAAAAAAGACCCCATCCCAACCTTAAATCGCACCTACGATCCTCGGGTGGTTTACGATCCTTATACCGATCGCTACGTGGTACTCTACATGCATGGCACCACCGATAAAACGAGCTTTATCGTGGTGGGTTTTTCAAGTAGCAACGACCCCACCAAACCCTGGAACGTGTACAAAATACCAGGAACCCCCATTCAAGATTCCGTTTGGAGCGATTACCCGATCGTGAGTCAGACCAAAGAAGACTTGTTTTTCACTGTCAATTTGCTCCACAACGGCAGTTCGTGGGAAGAGGGATTTGTAGAAGCTGTGATTTGGCAACTCAATAAAGATGATGGTTACCGTGGCGATACGCTCAACAAGAACTTTTTTCACAACATCAAATACGATGGTGTTTCCATTTGGAGCATTTGCGCCATTCAGAACGGACCGATGCCCGGCGGCGTAGACAATTACTTTTTGAGTGTTCGTCCGTATGCCCAACAGAACGACACCGTTTTTGTGCATCGCATTACCAATACATTGCGCAGCGGTCAGGCCAATTACGAGTTGGGGGTATTTAAAAGTCCATTGAAATACGGCTTCCCCTCCAGTGCTTTACTGCCCGATACGGCTTTCCGATTGCGCACAAACGACGCCCGGGTACTCAGCGGTGTCAGGATGGGATCACAGTTGCATTATTTTCAAAACTGCCTCAATTTCAGCACGATGCAAGCACACATCATGCATGGAAGCCTATACAATCTAACACTACCCAGTGGTAAGATGACCTCTACCCCAACCCAACGTTGGAACGAAGGGGGTGCCACGCTTCAAGCCCACTTGTACACCAATGATAGCTTAGATTTTGGCTATCCTGCTGTGGCTGCTGCAGGGTTGGAACCCAATAACGAAGGTGATCCATTGGATCCTTCGATGCTGGTAACCTCTGTGTTTTCTGGCCCCAAACATTTTCCCGGCACCGGAGCGTTTTACATCAACCGCTACGGGGAGCACAGTGACTATCAAATCCTGAAAAAAGGTCAATCTATAATCAATTACACTTTCATCAAACCGTCTGAACAACGATGGGGCGATTACGAAGGAATTCAAGCCAAGTTCAACGAAAAAGGGGTATATTATCTGGTAGGGTCTTGGGGCAAAACCAATAGCATGTTTGCTTATGTGGCCCGTGTGAAGTTGAAAGACACCGTGTACGACAACCCCATTTCTTCGGTGCGTGTTTTTCCCGTGCCAACCACCGAAAACGTGCAGATTGAAATACAAAACAATGTACATGCGCGCATTCAAGGTCAGATTTTCGCCGCCGATGGCAAATTAATTTCAACCAAATCGCCCAGCGCCAACCAAACATTGGCCATTCCTGGCGATGAGAGTTTTAGCCTATCGTTGGAACCCGGAACACACCGCTATGCCCTTCACACTTTGGGACTGCCCAAAGGAATTTACTTTCTGCGCCTCCATTTGACAGAAGGCAGTTGGCAAGCGAATACCGATACTCAGACCTTCAAATTCATTGTACAATAAGCCATCATGGAGGAAAACCTCAACCCAAACGCACGTCCGAAAGGCGAAATACTGCTCATCAACAAACCTTATGGCTGGACCTCTTTTCAAGCGGTAAAAAAGGTAAGGTATGTCACCCGAGCGAAAAAAGTGGGGCATGCCGGCACCCTCGATCCGCTGGCAAGCGGTCTGCTGATTATCTGCACAGAGCAGCAAACCAAAGGCATTCAAGCCATTCAAGATGCCGAGAAGGAATACGAAGGCACCATTACCCTGGGTGCTACCACGCCCAGTTACGATATGGAAACTGAGCCCAATGAGCATTTTCCAACCGCGCACATTACCGATGCGCTGATTCGTACAACAACCACGCAGTTCTTGGGAGAAATCGAACAGATCCCGCCTCTTTTTTCTGCCATCAAAGTAGATGGCAAACGCGCCTATACATTGGCGAGACAGGGCGATGCTACCGTACTCAAATCGCGACTGATAACCCTGTACGAATTTGAAATCACCCGCATTGAAATGCCCGAAGTGGATTTCCGTGTGCGCTGTAGCAAAGGCACCTACATTCGATCATTGGCCTACGATTTCGGTCGCGCCTTGGCCTCCGGAGGCTATTTATCGCGATTGGTCCGCACGAAAATTGGTAACCACAGCCTAGAAAATGCCGTTACACCTCAGGCCTTTGAGGACGCTTGGAAATCGAAAAATAGCCAATCTGAAGCCCAATAACCCCGGGCGATAGCACCCATATCATTTTTGGGCCGATTTTTGCTACCTTTGGAAAACATGCGCAATATGAAAAAAACGCTCCGTACTTTGGGATTATTAACCCTGTCATTGGGATTGGTTCAATGTTCTGATCTGAATGCCGAAAAAGTAAAAAAAGACGTCAACAACTGGTTCACCGATCTGATTACCCCCAGGACCTCCTCATTGGAATTGGCCAATGAAGGTTATACTGTAAAAGGCAATCTCAAAAACAAACCCAACCAAAAGTTGGCCTTGTATGAGATGACTCCAGAGAACCTCATTTTTATCGACAGTGTACTGACCGACAAAAAGGGTGATTTCACGCTCAAAGGCAGCACCAAAGAATTAATTTTTTGCGCCTTGGCAATCAACGAAAAACAAATGATTTATCTGGCCTTGGATAACAGCACAGAAATCAATGTCATGGCCGATGCCACCGCAAGCAGCCTCAGCTATACCCTATCGGGCAAAAACATCGATGAAAGTGTGGCATTGAAAGACTTGCTCAAATTGAACGAGGGCTATGTGAACAAGATAAAAGCGTTGGAGACAGAAGCAAGCAGCCTAAACCCCAATACCGATGCCGGTTTCCAGCGGATGTCGCAGTTGCAAAATGATTACTACGCCACCATGACCGCCCGCAACGCCGACATGCTAAAATTCGCCCAGTCGAAAACGGCCAGTTTCATTCCCTTTTTCATCTTACAGTTCAATGTAGTGCAAGAACCCACCATTGAATTGTTGACCGCTGCCAAAGACGCCGCGATGAAAGCCAATCCCACAAGCAAATACACCGAAGCCATCGTACAGCGATACAACGAAGAAGCCAAATTGATGATTGGCGGGTTGGCTCCCGAAATCAACTTAGCGCAACCTGAGGGCGGTAATTTGGCGCTGAGCTCGCTGCGTGGAAAGTATGTTTTGATCGATTTTTGGGCCAGCTGGTGTGGTCCATGCAGAAAGGAAAACCCCAACAATGTCATTATGTACAACAAATACAAGGACAAAGGTTTTGAAATCTATGCCGTTTCATTGGATCAAGACCCCTTGCGTTGGAAAAAAGCCATCGAAACCGATGGCCTCATTTGGAAGCACGTGAGCGATTTGAAAGGATGGAGCAGTTCTGCCGGACAGACCTACAACATCAAAAGCATTCCAGCCACCGTATTATTAGACCCTGCGGGAAAAATCATTGCCAAGGGTTTGCGTGGCGAGGAACTTGATGCAAAACTCAACGAGATTTTCGGTAATCAATAATTGCCCTGACCCCAACTTTATGTTAGGGTTTACTTAATAGAAACTTAATACAAAGCGAGTTGATAATTAACATCAAATCAATTCCTTTGTAACACAATGATTAAAGGAATGCCTAAAGTTTTAGTAGTTGATGATGAGCAAGATATTCTCGAACTCATTCGGCATTCGTTGGCAAAAGAGGGTTTTGAAGTTCACGTGGCAGCCAATGGCGCCCAAGCCCTCGAGCAAGCCCGAAAAGTGAAGCCCGAAATCATCATCATGGATGTTATGATGCCTGTTATGGACGGAATGGAGGCCTGCAGACAACTCAAAGACAATCCCGAAACAAGCAATATCCCTGTTATTTTCTTGACTGCACGCTCAGAAGAGTTCGCCGAATTGGCGGGTTTTGAGGCGGGTGCCGATGACTATATCGCAAAACCAGTAAGAAACCGCGTTTTGTTGAGTCGGGTGAAAGCCATTTTGCGTCGCGGTAACGCCATTCAAACCCCCGAACCTGAAAAATACGATTTCAACACCATCAAAATCGATCGGGAACGCTTCGTGGTGGAATACAACGGCAAAGCACTCCAACTGCCCAGAAAAGAATTTGAATTATTAGCTTTCCTCGCCTCACGTCCGGGTCGCGTTTTCAGTAGAGACGAAATCCTCGAGAACGTATGGGGCAATGAAGTGTTGGTCGTAGACCGCACCATCGATGTTCACGTACGAAAGATTCGTGAAAAACTCGATGACAAATTCATCTACACGGTGAAAGGCGTAGGCTACAAATTCGAGCCATAATTTCAGTTAAATATTGAGAGCACTGTAGCGGCTTTGTCGCAGCACTCTTGATATTCCTCCTCCGCGTCACTGTCTATGGTGATCGCACCACCCACCGCGTACGACAATCGGCGTTCACTTCCATCGTACATCAACGAGCGAATTACAACGTTGAAGTCCATATCCCCCTGCCATACGTACCCCATCGCCCCACTGTAAATGCCGCGGGAAAAATTCTCTAGCTGCTCGCTGTGTTGCATCACCGCAATTTTGGGCGCCCCTGTCATACTCCCCATCGGGAAAGTGGCATGAATGATATCGGACACCCCAACCCCGTCCATCAATGTCCCCGTGACCGTAGAAATCATTTGGTGCACGTGAGAATAGGTGTAAACCCCGCACAACTCCGGAACCTGCACAGTACCCGCTTGGCAAACCCGCGACAAATCATTGCGAACCAGATCCACAATCATGATATTCTCTGCCCGGTCTTTGGTTGATTGTTGCAGCGTCATCACGGCCTCCGCATCCGCTTGGGCTTGGGCTTGCTTCAGGGCATGGGCTTCGCTATCCATTGGTGCTTTCATCGCGTCATCACCCAGAGACAACCGACGTCGTTTGCGTGTGCCTTTGATGGGCTGGGAAATGATGGTTTGACCTCGAACCGATAAATATCGCTCAGGGCTGGCGCACAAAAGGTATTGATCCTGATCTTTGAAAAAACTCGCAAATGGGGCTGGCGCTTTGCGATTCAAAGCCAAAAATGTTGCGTAGGGATCAATTTCTGCGTCCGCGGTGTAAGCAATACAATGATTCATTTCATAGAAGTCGCCCTCTACGATGTGTTGTTTGATTTGGGCAATTTGCGCCAAGTACTCGTCGCGACCGGTGAGCGACCGCCATTGAATTTTATCCAGGGAAAGCCGACCATCGGATGGTGTGACCGATGCATGATTCGCCCGCTCCAACGATTTCCACAAGGCCATCCCCGCCGCATTTCCTTTCAGTTGCCCATCACGCCCCAAACCTAACCAAACTCGGGGTTTCACAAATTTGGTAATGGCGAATTGAGACAGCGAGGGGTGGCCACTCAAGAGGATCGGCTCCACTACATTTTTGTAATCATAAGAAATATAACCAAACCAGGGATCTTCATCCAAAAGGCCTACTTGGGAAAGATCACCCGTTTCTTGCAACACATCGAATCCCGCCAACCAGTCCCATCTCCCGTAAGGATCTTGGAAATCATTACTTAACAGCAAGGCACAAAACGACGATTTTCTCGCCTTTTCCAACAAACATTCAAGTAGGTATGTCCCTGTAACTCGCTGCATATCTATCACTCTTTACAAAACTACGGTCTCATCGGCCTCTGAGGTCCCTCCTTGATAAAAATCTACAATAATCTTGGCTTTGGCTCTACCCACCACCCCCGCTAGGGTGTCAACACTGGCCTCTTTCACCCGGGTAACACTCTTAAAATGCTTGAGCAATGCGCGGGCCGTTTCCTCTCCCACCCCGGGCACTTCGGTAAGGGCCGTTCTCAACGTTCCGCGATCCCGTCGACTCCGGTGATGCGTTATACCAAACCGGTGGGCTTCATCGCGCATGTGTTGAATCACCTTCAATGTTTCCGATTTCTTATCGATGTACAGGGGCAATGGATCGCCAGGATAATAAATTTCTTCCAAACGCTTGGCGATACCCACGATGGCCAACTTGCCGTAAATCCCCATGGCCTTGAGTGCTTCCACGGCCGAACTCAGTTGTCCTTTTCCCCCATCCACCACAATCAATTGAGGCAGGGGCTTACCCTCTTCTTGCAAACGCGTATACCGTCGGGTTAGCGCCTCTTTCATGGTTGCAAAATCATCGGGCCCTTCCACCGTGCGTACGTTAAAATGTCGGTATTCCGACTTCGCGGGCTTGCCATTTTTAAACACTACGCAGGCGCTCACCGGGTAAGTTCCTTGAAAGTTAGAGTTATCAAAACACTCTATGTGCTTGGGAAGTTCGCTTAGACGGAGATCTTTTTTCATTTGCTCCATCAAGCGGTCTACCCGTAACTCGGGGTTGAGTTTTTCGTATTGCGATAGTTTTTCCTGTTTGAACAGCAGTGTATTTTTCATGCTGAGTTCGAGCAGTCGTCGCTTATCGCCCATTTTAGGCACGGTAATTCCCACGCCAGGAAATTCCAAACCCAGGGGCTGACTCAGCACAATTTCTTTGCAGTCATCACCATATTGCGCCCGCATTTCCGCCACCGTAGCCTCCAGCAATTCCGCATCGGTTTCATCGAGCTTCTTGCGAATTTCCACGTTTCTACTCACCACGATAAGCCCTTGGCTCACCCGAAGGAAGTTTACAAACGCCACCTTCTCTGTGGAGCTGATGCTGAACACCTCCAAATCACCAAGGGTTGTGCTAACCACTGTACTTTTAGACTGATATCTTTCCAAAGAATCCAGTTTGTCTTTATACTCTTGGGCTTCTTCAAATTGCAGGGCAGCGGCCGATTCCAGCATGAGGCCTTTGAGGTGCTGTTTCACTTCGCCTAGATGTCCTTTCAGCAAGTATTTGATGTGCGCGATGCTTTCATTGTAGGCTTGCTCAGATTGATATCCTTCACAGGGTCCTTTGCAATTCCCCAATTGGTATTCCATGCAAATTTTGTGTTTGCCGGCGGCTACGCTCGCCGGCGACATCACCAAATTACAATTTCGCGTGGGATACAACTTTTTCACCAAATCCAAAACCGTGTGCATGACTTTGACGTTGGCGTAGGGACCGAAATACTCGGAGCCATCGCGCACAGGACTCCGGGTGGGATACACCTTGGGGAAGCGCTCGGCTGTGACCCGAATATACGGATAGGTTTTGTCGTCCTTCAGTGAAATGTTATACCGGGGCTGAAACTCCTTGATTAGACTATTTTCAAGAAGCAACGCATCCATCTCGGTGTCCACCACGGTGAATTCAATGCGCTGTATTTTACTCACCAAAATGGCCGTTTTGCGGTTTTCGTGGTGTTGCTTGGAAAAATAACTACTTACCCGTTTTTTCAGGTTTTTTGCTTTGCCTACATAAATAATTACCTCTTCAACATCGAAGTATTTGTACACCCCGGGTTTGTGCGGGAGCGACTTTAAAACCTCGACAAGATGTGCAGGCTGCATGACACAAAATTACGCGGGAAAGATCAATCAATGGTGACCAATTTCCACGTGAGAAGCCACTATGGGTTCTCCAAAAAACAGCGACGCTTGCTTTTCAAAAGTTTCCCGATCGTCGGTGGTGACAAAGTTCCGGGAACCGGCGCGCCGCAGGCGCGCCTCCATCTCAGGATGACGTGCCAAATAATCCTCCAAACGCTCGGCAACCAACCCGCCCTGTGATATTAATTTCACCCCCGCTGGGACAAACTTCTTTATCGTTTCGGTCAACAACGGATAGTGCGTACACGCCAATAACAACGTATCAATCTTGGGATTGCGCTGAAAAATGCGATCCACATGCTGCTTCACAAAATAATCCGCCCCCTCTCCCGTCCGCTGATTGTGCTCCACCAAATAAACCCACATCGGACAAGCCTCCTGCTCTACGACCACCTCAGGAAAAAACTTCGCCAACTCAATGGGATAAGACCCCGATTTTACGGTTCCCTCGGTACCCATCACACCCACAACACCCGTTTGAGTCAAATGTCCCAACTGCTCAGTGGTTGGACGAATAACGCCCAGCACCCGTTTTTGATCGGCGCGCTTGGGCAAATCCACTTGCTGAATCTGACGTAAGGCCTTTGCCGAAGCAGTATTACACGCCAAAATCACCAACTCGCAGCCTTGATCAAACAACCAATTCACACATTCTAACGTGTATTGATATACGGACTCAAACGACCGACTGCCATAAGGCGCTCGTGCATTGTCGCCCAGATACAAATAATCATACCCCGGCAACGCATCCACAATGCTGCGCATCACGGTAAGCCCACCATAACCAGAATCAAAAATTCCAATTTTTCCCTGCGGTATGAATTCGTTTGTGTTTGCCACCTGGTGTTTGCGCTTTGCTAAAAAAAAGGACTGCCGTTTTCACAGCAGTCCTCAAAGATAAGTTCTTCGTCAATTATTTCTTCAACATGGCTGCAATCACCGCCGCCGTGATATCATCGGCTGCATTGGCACTCCAAACCACAGATCCAGTGGAGTTGTCGATCACATGCGCATAACCCTTGGCTTTGGCCACATCACCCGCTGATTTCTTCACTGCATCCAAAATAGGCTGATACAATTTCGCTTGCTCCGATTGAATCTCTGTTTTGTAAGCTTCTTGGGTTTCCTGAGCCTCTTGCTGCAAACGTTGGAAGCTCTTTTGAATCAATTCCAACTGCGCTGGAGACGCTTTCATCGCCAATTTGGCCTGATAGTCTTTCTCCTTGTTTTGCATTTCCATTTCCAAATCCTGCAAACGCATGGCATATCCTTGCTCAATCTTGGCCAACTGGGCCAACGCAGAGTCCTTCATGGGCAACGTATCCACCACTTTCGCGGTGTTGATAGTAGCAATTTTCTGAGCGTGAGCCACAGAACCCAATGCAACAAGCATGGTCATGGCGATAAAAAGAATGGTTTTTTTCATGTATCCTGTAATTATATTTTTGAAAATTAATTGCCGTCGTTCGTCTCACCTTCACTGCCCATATTGCCTCCGGGCTTGGGAGCGGTTCCACGGTTTTGGGTATTGGGTTTGGCCGGTGCTGCATTCGCTCCAGGCATATCTTCTGTTGGAATGCCCAACGCCTCCATCACCTCCAGTGTTTTGTCGTATTTCTGATCGGCATACAACATCAACGCACCACCACTTTTGTCGAAAATGTAGGCATATCCCTCTTTCTTCGCCACGTTTTGAACGGCCTCGTACACTTTGTCCTGCAACGGTTTAATCAACCGAGCCCGCTCTTGATACAATTCTCCAGTAGGACCGAATTTCGACTCTCTGTATTGGAAAAGTTCGGCTTCTTTCGCTGAAATCGCCTCTTTCTTTTGTCGACGTTGATCATTGGTCAGCAAAATTTCCTCCGACTGAAAATCACGAATCATCTGATCCAAGGCCGTCTGCATTTGCTGAGCCTCGCCCTGAAACTTGGCACCCAAATCATCCAGGTCTTTTTGCGCTGCACGATATTCTGGCATCTTGGCCAAAATCACATCCGAATCCACGAAACCGATATCTCTCGACTTCTGAGCCGATAAGCTACCCACCACTACCGTTAAGCACAGGATCAATATTCGCTTCATCATTTGTTGAGGATTGTCAAACTGCATGCCAAAAACCTTTAAACCACGAAAATATCAAATTAAATTGGATTTATGGGTGCTGTAAAAAAATTGCGTCTGTTAAGATTTTCTTACTTCGATGCAGACCCCGATCCATCAGTTGAATTTCAAATCGCACCGAATCCCCCCGATAGGTAAACGGCCTTGCCGGAATGAATAAAGTGAGATCCCCGTGAATGCTTTTGTTTTTGCCTGTTGGCGTGATATTTTTCAGGCGTTCGTGCAGCACCAACGTATCATTCACCCCCAACAAGGGGTTCCTGGGATACTGCCACTGCCCGCCCTTCTTGTCTTGGTAATACACGAGCAAATTATATTCGGCTGGATCGCCGCTGCCAAATGGAAACAGGGTATCATCATCGCTGAGACCCAAATCACCGTTTACATCCTCAAAACCCAGCGCCACCTCTACAAAACTATCGTAACCGAATCCGCTGTTGAATACGTAAATCCCCTGAAACGACAGCGTGGGCGCCGAAGGTATTGTATCTTTGCCCTCGTTGCAGGCACTCAACAACCACAACACAGTCACCATGACAAGGCCCGATATCCATGATTTGTTCCACATCTCCTCAGCCGAATTTACGGCATTGGCCCACACTGTCCAAGCGTATCAGAGAAAAAACAATTCCCTATTCGACCAATGGTGCACCCAGTTCCCACAAGAGGGTTTAAACTTCTTGCCCATCGCCTTTTTTAAAAGTCACGAAGTACTCACCCAGAATACGCAAACAAGCACACCGCCCACCAGAACCCCAATCACATTTACCAGCTCGGGCACAACGCTACAAACCCCATCAAAACACATCGTTCTAGACCCTCAAATCTACGAACAGAGCTTTTTTCAAGGGTTTGAACGCCAATACGGCAACATAGAGCAATACTGCGTGTTGGGATTGTTGCCAAGCTACTTGGAACGACAAGGCTCATCCCTCATCTATATGGTAGAGCACATGATTCAACGCGGACAATCGGGCAGCGGTTTTTATCTCAATCAATACCAAGAAGTGGCTTCACGCATCGCCCAAAATGAGGCAGAAGGCATTCCCACCTTGTTGTTTGGCGTAACATTCGCCCTCCTAGCGATGGCAGAATCCCTTCCCACCCAGCAATGGCACAATACCCGAATCATGGAAACAGGCGGTATGAAAGGCCGTGGACCTGAAATCACGCGAGACGAACTCCACAGTCGGCTGAAACAAACTTTTCTGGGGGCAGAAATCCACTCAGAATACGGCATGACAGAATTATTGAGTCAAGCCTACGCAAAAGATGGACACCGATTTTATTGCCCACCCTGGATGCAAGTATTCATTCAAGATCCGGGCGATCCAAAACAATACCTCCCCGATGGGAAAACAGGTCGCCTCTGCGTGGTGGATTTGGCCAACATCAACAGCTGCTGTTTTATCGCAACGGATGACCTGGCCAAACGATTCAACGATGGAAGTTTCGAAGTCATGGGCCGCATCGACTTTTCAGACTTACGCGGCTGCAATCAACTCGTTATCGAATAGATCAATCTTCGTTCTCGTCGGGCAGCTCCAACACCTGCTCGGCCAATTCTTCTTTCGGATTCAACGATTTCTCCAAAGACAAAATCAAGGCAGGCAACAGGAATAAGTTGGCCGCCATCCCGGTGAGCAGGGTCAATCCTGTGAGCCATCCCAATGCCTGAGTTCCTTGAAAACTGGAGAAAGTAAAGATGAGGAAACCGGCACAAATGGCCACCATGCTGTAAATCATGGAAACCCCTACTTCAACGATGGTTTCGTTCAAGGCTTCGCGTACGGGACGATTGTGCTTTACCAATTCACGTCGGAATGTGATGATGAAGTGAATGGTGGCATCCACCGTAATACCGAAGGCGATACTGAACACCAAAATGGTCGACGGTTTCAGCGGCACATCAAAATAGCCCATCGTACCGGCGGTTACGAGCAGTGGAATGATGTTGGGAATCACGGCAATGATGATCATCCGAATGGATGGGAACAAAAAGCCCATGGTTATGGTAATGATGATCAAAGACCAGAAAGTAGCACTACCCAAGCTGCCATACAGGTAAGAATTTCCCTTGAGGAACACCGGCACTGATCCCGTAATTTGGGTGGTATATTCTTCCGGTGGGAATACGCGATCCAGAATTTTATACACTTCCTGGTTGATGCTATCCATCCTCACTGATCCTACGTCGCGCACCTGGTAACTGATGCGTAGGGTGGTATGGGCACTGTCCATCAAACCGCGAACAATGGCATTTTGCATACTGCCCGATTGGGGTTTGGCTTCAGGCATCCTTCCGGCCACGTCGCCCATCGCCAACGCATTGGGCAATCGATAAAAGGCAGGATCACCGTCGTTCACCACCTGATTTCCATAACAAAGCACTTCCACCAACGAGGTAGGCTTGGCAAATTCAGGAAACTTCTTCAGCGCTTTTTGGAGGCGGTTGGCTTTGTCGAGCACATCGAAATTGGTCACTTCGGTTTCATCGTGCGTACGAATCAAAATTTCGTAAGGCAAAATCCCTTTGAAGTTGTCCTGGAAGTACTGCATATCCTTGTACATCTTGGAACTCTTGGGCACGTCATCAACCATGTAGGCCAAGGGATGCAATTTGAATACGAAGGTGGTCGCCAATACAGTGACGGCGATAAACCAGAAGTAAATGCGACGTTTGCGGTTAAATACCAAGAACTTCACCCAGCTCAAGAATTTGTTGATACCTCCGTTGTCGAGGTGCGCCACCTGCTTATCCGAAGGCACGGGCAACAAACTATACAAGGCTGGAATACCGATGATGTTGATGAAGAATACCAGGTTGATGGTAATGAACGACACAACACCATATTGTTCAAGAATTTGGGTTTTGGTGAAGTAGAATGTTCCGAATCCCACCGCGGTGGTAAAATTGATCAAGAAGGTAGCCACACCCACGCGAGAAATGATGCGGGTGAGGGCTTTGGCTTTGTTCCCGTGTTTGCGATATTCTTCGTGGTATTTATTGATGAGATATACGGCATTTTGTACCCCAATCACCACCAACAGTGGGGGCAAGGTACCGGTAAGCAAGTTGATTTTATAGCCCAACATGCCGCTGATACCAAACATCACAATCACACCGATGGCGATGAACAGGATGGCGATGGCCAGGGTGCTAAAACTGCGGAAGAATACAAGGATCAAAATGGCGGTCACCAAAAAAGCCACCACGGTAAACATGACAAGCTCCGCTTTCACGCTGGTTGCCATTTCAGTGCGAACAAAGGGCAATCCACCCATGTGGGCTTCGGCGCCTACTTCCTCCCCAAATTGATCCGCTCTGCGTTGGATGTCTTTGATGAGTGTGATGCGGTTCTCAGAATCCATCACTTTATCGTCAAGCGAAATCACCATCAGTGAGGCATTGGTATTGGCATTGTAGAGCAGACCTTGGTAAAAACGCATATCTAAGAACAGCGAATACAGACTGTCGAGCTCGGCTTGGTTCTTGGGTGGATGTTCGGCAAATCGCTCCATTTTGAATTTACCGGCGGTATCCAGGGCCAAGTTGTACAGGTTTGTGGGTGATAGCAGGGTTTTCACGCCATGAATTTTGGCGATCGAATCACACATTTGCTTGTATTGATTGAAATGCTTCAACTGAAATAGCTTATCGGTGGTAAAGCCGATTACTACTTTGTTGTGGTCCATTCCAAATGTTTTTTGGAATTTGTTGTAGGCGATGAGGTCTGGATCGTTTTTGGGCGCCAGTCGCTGCAGCTGATATTCGAGCTCTACTTTGGTAGCGTAGTAACCCATGATGCCGGTGAAGGCGAGGATGGCAATCAAGAAGATGGCCTTTTGTTTAAGAATGAAGGTGGCTATTTTATCCCACATAATGTTGGCAAAGGTACTTATAAAAAACAAAGGTCGCCCCATGGGGCGACCTTTGCGTTAGGGTAAAAGAATGTTACTCCGCAATTACCTCAAGGGTAATGGTGGCGTTGATGTCTTTGAACAGATTGATGTTGGCTTCGTAAGAACCCACCATTTTGATGTCATCGAAAACAATTTTGCGACGGTCAACGTCGAATCCTTTGTCTTTCAATGCATTGGCTACTTGCAAACTGGTTACAGAACCGAAGATTTTGCCAGAAGCACCCGCTTTGGCTACCAAGTTGATGGTTGAACCGTTCAACTTTTCTGCCAAGGCTTCTGCATCTTTACGCAATTTGTCCATTTTGAACGCGCGCTGACGCATGTCTTCTGCCAACATTTTCAAGGCTCCTTCACTGGCCAATTTGGCTTTGCCGGTAGGAATCAAGAAGTTTCTTGCGTATCCATCTTTCACAGCAACTACATCGTCTTTGTGTCCGAGGTTTTTAACGTCTTGGGTGAGAATGATTTTCATGTGTCTATCTCCTTCTTATTTTAAACCGTCAGCCAAGAAAGGCAACAACGCCAGGTGACGTGCTCTTTTGATGGCCACAGAAATTTTACGTTGATACTTCAAAGAAGTACCGGTGATACGACGTGGCAAGATTTTTCCTTGCTCATTCACGAACTTCAACAAAAACTCAGCGTCTTTGTGGTCGATGTAGCGAATACCATGCTTTTTGAAGCGACAGTATTTCTTCTTCTGCAAAACCTGAGGGGTTTGGTTGAAGATGAAGTTTGTTTCTTTGCTCATAATTCTGTCTCCTCGATTTCAATTTTCTTTTTAACAACAACTTTCTCGCCTTGTGGAGTTACGGTGCGAAGTTCACCATTGCGCTTGCGCTGGTTGAAATCTACACCCCAACGATCCAACTTCACAGTGAGGTAACGCAATACGCGCTCGTCACGGCGGAAAGCCAATTCGAAAGACTTGATGAATTCTGGGTTAGCAGTAAATTCAAACAAATGATAAAATCCCGTGCCTTTTTTCTGGATTGGGTAGGCTAGTTTGGTCAGTCCCCAATTTTCTTCGTGGACTAACTTCCCTCCATTGCCGGTGATCAACTCTCTGTAGCCTGCAACAGCATCTTTCATCTGTTGTTCAGAGAGCACGGGTGTCAAAATGATCACGGTCTCGTACTGGTTGGTATTCATTTGGCTATAAAATTAGGGCTGCAAAGATAGTGATTCCCTTGCGAAATAACAAGTTAACCCAGATTATTCCGCGCATATCCGCCAACACCACCGGAATGATTGAACTCAGACCCAAACACAACCCCTCAAGGCACCGGATCGTAACCACTACCACCCCAGGGATGGCAACGCGAAATTCTCTTCAATGTGAGCCAGCCACCGCGAAAAGGTCCGTGTTTTTTTAACGCCTCTACCCCGTATTGACTGCAGGTTGGAACGAACCGACAACTATTGGGAAGCAGGGGGGATAATACGTATTGATACGCCCGAATGAGCAACAAAAAAATAGCGTTGAGTACCCGCAGGGGCAAGCCACCCTGCCTACGCTCAGCACGCACTCTCTTTTGGTTCGATTGGCAGTTCGAGCACATCGGTTATCTTCTTTAACAATATTCCGTACGCTTTTTCCAATTGGGCCGTGGTTGGCAATTCACTGCCCACGTACATGATGGCCAGCGCCATCGTTTTCCCTTGCCGCTCCAAGGATTGATACAACGGCAACTTGTTCTTGCGATACACCTCACGCAATCTCCGCTTGACAAAATTGCGATCCACCGCTCGCTTGAACTTGCGCTTGCTGGCCGTGAAAACAACCTGAACAGGCACCCCCTCTACCGGCAACGACGTAAAAAGCAAATTGGCCCGCAACGGATACTTAGAAACAAAAACGCCAGACTGAAACAGTCCGGCGATGATTTTTTCACTATTGAGTTTTTCGGTCTTACCGAAAGCCTGTCCCAAACGATATGGCAACACTTGCGAAGTCATTGCCTTGCTTGTACAGACAAAGGCAATTAGCCTTTGTGACTGCGCTCGTGAGATACAGTAAGACTTGCACGACCGCGTTTGCGACGAGCAGCCAAAACCCTGCGGCCATTGGCAGTTGCCATTCTTTCACGGAAACCGTGACGGTTCTTGCGTTTTCTATTCGAGGGTTGGTAAGTACGTTTGGTCATGATTGAAAATGCTTAAAAGGGCTGCAAATATACAAAAGCGATTATCGATTTGCAAGACATCCCGTGTTTTTTTCAGTACTTTGTAAAACGATGTCGATAGAAACACTTCAACACCCCCCATTTGAGGAACGCATTTCGATGACTAAGATTGGTCTGATCACCCTAATCCCCGCCACAGCGTTGATGTTTATCGTGACTCTCAACGACCTTCATTCCACCGGTATCGATTTGTTTCTGGACCTCATAAAACAGCCACAGCTTTGGATTATGCTGTCGGTTTTGTTATTGCTGTTATCGCTCAAATTGAAGGTTCAGATCAACAGCGACGAGATTCGCTATCAAATGCTACCGTTTCATCGCAAAGCGCGACGCATACCCTGGGAAGAAGTCACCGTCTGTCAAATACTCAAAATCAACGCATTGAAAGAGTTCGGCGGTTGGGGCATACGCAGAGGTCGACTCGGCAAAGCCTACAACCCTGAGGGCAGCATCATTCTGCATATTGAAACCCGCACAGGCACCCCCATCAATGTTAGCATCCGCAACCATGAATTGCTCAGTTCCATGGCGGAAACACAGGGGTGGAATATCATCGCCCTGACCAAAAAATCTTAAAGTCGATTCAAGGCATGTGCACCTATTTCTTGGCGCGCAACAATCCCGAGTTCTTGGGGAAGTAGGCAATCAAGGGCTGCAGGTTCGATAAAATCTGTGAATAGGGTGCTGTACGCAATTCATCGTAGGTGTTTGCCCCTGTCAACACTCCGATATTCCAGGCACACCCAGCGGAAAAGCCCTCGTACAAGTCGCTCACCGTATCCCCCACTTTCATCACATAGTGAGAGTACTGAACCCCAGCACGCTTCATCGCCAAGCGGATCATATCGGGCTGCGGCCTACCCACAGACACTTCATCGCTACCGATGTACCCATCAATGATGGCCTCGAGACCCAAATTGGCCACGATCACACTGGCCACTTCACGATTAAAACCCGTATTTAAGTACAATTTGGAACCGCTCGCTTTGATGTGCTCAAACAATTCAGCCGCATAAGGCATCAACTCAATCTTCCCTTTTTCTGCGTACTGTTCCATCAATTGCTCATTGAATTTAGAAACCAACTCATCGATGATATTGGGCGTTACCGCGGTTTTGTTCAACGAACACAACTGTTCGAAAGCCATCTTCTTGGGAATCCCCATGACTTTGTTCGCTTGGTCCATTGAAATGTCGATGTTCAACTTCCATTTCATCGCATCGATGGCCGCTTGTTGCACAAGTCCGAAATCATTGACAGTTGTCCCTGCCATGTCCATCACTACCAATTGAGGTTTCATGGCAACAAAGGAACTTCCGGTTTAAGAACTTAAAATTAATTCTCTGTTAATTACGAAAAAAACTCAAACCGTAACATCATTGTAACACTGTAGAGACATAGTCGGAAGTAATTGCGGCCTCTATGAAAATCGCCATTTTATACGCGGAAAGTCGCTATACCCCCTGGAGAGAAAACATCGATACACTCACCGCCATTTCCTTGTTCCGAGCGTTGCCTAAAAACGCCCAAGGAACCCTGGTCCACATGACTCAACCAAATACTGAATTGGCTCAACTGTTATCAAAATTTGACCTGGTTCTAAATTTATGCTACGGATTTCACAGCCTCTCACAGGCCGATGTGGCCTGCTGGCTCGACGACCATCATATCAAACACCTAAGCAGCGCGGGAGAACAACAACAAAAGGCGCAAGATAAACTACACGTAGAAAACGTGTTGATTGAAAACAACATTGCGGCGCCGCAATCCATCAAACAACTCGCCGATATCAACCAAGGCCTTTACATAACCAAACCCAGAAAAGGAGGATGCCATCGAGGCATTGAAATCACCGACGCTAAAACGGCCTTTGAGCGGTTCGAGATCAATATGGCCGACGACAAACTTACACAGCCCTACCTCATTGGTCGGGAATTTAGCGTGGCCATCATTCCAAATAAAACATCGGAAGGCTTCGAAATACTCCCGCCTTTGGAGGTCATTCCCTACCCCAAACGGACCATTTATCTCGCCGGTCAATCGCATGGAAAAACCCGCCGTAGCTACCATCCCACGCTCTCTATCGAAGAAAGATTGCGCCTAGAACAAGCCTGCATCGGCGCGCACAACGCCTTGGGATTGTCGTTTTTCTCGCGGGTCGACATCAGGATGGTAGATGACGTCCCCTTTGTTTTGGATGTAAACACCATGCCCAACATGCACCCAACAAAAAGTATGCTACCAGGCCTATTGAAAACCCATAAAATTGGGCTGCCAGAATTCGTGAGGCGGTTGATTGGGATGGGCGAACTCAAATATCACCTCAAAGGGTTGGGAACCTCTAATCCCTTTGGCGTTCACGAAATAACTTATCCTTAACATCTACTTCCCCTTAACCATACATTGATTCGATTTCTTCGTGATTCAACTTCACTGTGAATCTCCATACTCATACAGATTTTTGCGACGGCAAGGGAACGCCCCGGGATTTCGTTAAAAAAGCCATAGAACTCAAATTCTCCTACTTGGGCTTTAGCGCCCATGCGCCCATCAACATTCCGTGCGAATGGGCATTGTCTGTAGAAAAGTTGGACGATTACTGCGATACCATCGTAGATTTACAATCAGAATTTTCAAAAAAACTAACCCTTTTTCACGGTTTTGAGATTGACTTTCTAGAGGGTATCGGCTTTCCCAGTCTTTCAATCGGACGAATTCAATCAGCGCAATTTTTTATCTGTAGCATTCACTTTTTGAATATCCACAACGGACAACCCAACAGTACACCGCGATATATTGAAATTGACGGCGCCTACTCGCAATTCATGTTGGCCATGAAAGGGCACCAATATTCACTGAAAAAACTCCTTAGCAATTTTCTCTATACCACAGAGAAAATGATTCAAACGCCTGTTTCTGGCGAGGGTGTAAAAATCATCGGACATGTAGACAAAGTGGTGCTAAACGCCCAACAATTGCCTGAATTTGAGCATCTCTCGGAATGGTTTTATGACGCATTACTGCTAATTCTCATCGAGCATCGTCATGAGTACGATTATGTAGAAATCAATACGCGCGCCCTGTACAAAAAAGGACTCAGCCAACCTTACCCTCGATTCGTGCTGCTGGAGGCATTACAGCAAAATCAAATCCCATTGCTGCTCAACAGCGATGCGCACCATCCTTCGGAAATAGCAGGGGGATACAAAGAATGTCAAGACAAACTCACATCATTAACCAACATCAACCCCAACAACCTACAATTTCAATGGCCACAGAAATAACCCAAAAACGCAATCTCTTGAATGTGTTGCTCATTGGTCTCACCACATTCAGCCTGTATACATTTATGTATGCTGTTCGTCGACCTTTTTCTGCCTTGGTTTATGACAACATGATTCTGTGGGGCGCCAACGTGAAGATTTGGATGGTTTTGGCGCAGCTTTTGGGCTACACGCTGAGTAAATTCTACGGCATTCGATTATTGGGAAAAATCAAACCCGAAGACAGGGGAATCTACTTAATCTCGATTTTAACAGTGGCCACCCTGCCCCTGTTTTTGTTACAGTTCACTCATATTCAAAGTTGGCCATTCTTGATGCTATTGAATGGTTTCCCTTTGGGCTTGGTTTGGGGCATCGTGTTTTCTTACGTAGAGGGTCGAAAATATACCGAGCTCATTGGTGCGATGCTAGCCTGCACCTTTGTTTTTTCATCGGGATGGGTAAAATCTTTTGGGCTCTATTTGCAACAATTGTTGGAGCTGAGCCTAGAGCAGGTTCCATTTTATACTGCGGTCACCGCGCTGATTGCCGCCGCCTTGGTTATCCTAATCTTAGAGAAATTACCGCCGCCCAATGCGCAAGACAAACAACTGAGAAACGACCGAAAACCACTATCGCCTGAGGCACAAAAGAACTTCCTAAGTGAGTACGGTCCTATCCTCCTACCCTTTGTGATGATATACGGTATTTTTACCATCATGCGTGATTTTCGAGACAATTTTTCGGCAGAGATGCTAACAGAAAATGCCGCCTATTCCAATGCGGTTTTCACCAACATGGAACTCAAAGTTTCACTGGTCTTACTTTGTCTTGTACCTCTTTTCTCATGGATCAAAAGCCATCAACGCGCACTAAACATAACCGTTTTCTCCATATTAACAGGTGCGCTTTTGTCGTTGTCGGCCACCCTATTATTCAGCCAATCATACATCTCCATCGTATGGCTATTAATGCTCACGGGCGGTGGGTTTTATTTGGGTTATATCCTGATCAATATTAGCGTAATGGACAGGCTCATTGGCTTTTCTGGTGAATCTGGAAATTCGGGCTTTTTGATTTACATCGCCGACAGTGTGGGCTACCTGTTCTCCCTCATTATTAGTTCTTTCGCTCTTTTAAACAAGATGGAATCAGTAAAATGGACAACGCTGTATATCAGCGTAATCACCATTGGTACGATCCTCGTTTTTTTACTCGCCCTTGCGATTCCTTATCAACTTCAAAAAAAGAAACAACCTCAAAATGCAGAAGCTCTCACAACCTAAAGCCATTGTCGTTGGTGCCGGCATATTGGGCATCGCCTACGCACGCGCACTCAAAAACCAGGGATATACCGTGGATGTTTTTGAACGATCTGTCAAAGCCAGCGGATCCTCCATCCGAAATTTCGGTATGGTTTGGCCGGTGGGTCAACCCTCGGGTAAGCTGTTAAATCGCGCCATGAAAACCCGCGAGATCTGGATAGACCTTTGCAAGGCCGCAAACATATGGCACAAGCAAACCGGAAGCCTTCAATTACTATCCAATGAACTAGAATTTGAAATGGGCCATGAGTTCTTGGAACGCGAACTGCAACACCGACCTAAATTGCAGCTATTAAACAAAGCAGAAACGGCCAGATTGTTCCCACTGGCACACAAGAAAAATAACCACGGCGCCCTATTCAGTGGAACTGAAATTATCGTTGAATCCAGGGAGGCTATTAGGCAAATCCCACTTTATTTGGAAGCCCAAGGTGGCATCAAATTTCACTTCAACACACCCATTTTGGAAATCTCAACAGGGAGTGTCACAACGGCAAAACGACATCGTTTCGAGGCTGACATCATCGTTGTTTGTAGCGGTTACGAAACCAATCTATTATATCCAGAGGTATTTGAATCGGCTCCGGTTACGATCAGCCAACTAAACATGCTGAGAAGTTATCGAATTTCACAAACGGTACCCGCGTTGTGTGCTGGACTTAGCTTTTTGCATTACGGCAGCTACGAAAAACTACCGTCATCGGCCATTTATAAAAAATGGGCTACTGACACCTATCCAAAACAAGTTTATCATGGCATACACTTGTTAATCAGTCAAAACTACAACAACCATCTCACCATCGGCGACAGCCATGACTATGGTATGCACCACGAGCCCTTCCAACAACACGATGTAGATCAACTGATCTTAGACTACATGAATGACGTGATGGAAGTTCCCAATCTGCAAATTTCACAGCGTTGGACAGGTCAGTACTTGAAAATGACGAATGGACAAAGCGAGTGGTTTGAGGCGGTGGAGGCCGGTGTTTACATCGCCAATGGACCGGGTGGAGCCGGAATGACATTGGGTTTCGGCATGGCCGAGGAAACCCTATCTAACCTGCTTGGTTAAGCAGCAAACACGCTAGCAGATCGTCCCAAACACGAGGAGGAATATCGCTATCCTCTGCGATGCGTTTTCCCGTATCATCCCAGCGTCTGAGATTCAATGACTCGTTGAAATACGGGTGCTTTTTGGCTTCCAAAACCTCTGCATCCGACATCAACCCACCCTGCAGTTGAAAGCTCTTCAGACTCGCAGCCGATAATCGATTGATGTAATAGGGTTCACAACTCACCAAGTAGCGCTTGGCCCAAACGTGAGAGGCTACAATTTCTGAAACTTTTGTCCCAAAGCCCCATGTCAACAATAACGATGCACCAATTTCTTCATGTTTCATGTCTTTGGCATGTCCTTCAATTTCCTCATACGCAAGATGTCCGATGTCGTGCAGAAACGCCGCCACACGCAATTCCAAACTAGCATGTGCCTCTTCTGCTAGCAAATAACATTGAATCGCATGCTCTTGTTGCGTAACATCCTCTCCGTAATTCTGTTGACCGCGTTCGGCAAACAAAGATTTAATTTTTTCTACGATATACATTCTGAGTACCTAAAAAAAGGGGAGCAGACAAACCCACTCCCCTTTACTAACTATAAACCTATTACGAAATTTTTATTTCAAGATCCACATATCGGCATTGATATCGTCTTTTCCACCGAATTGACGATCCAAGGCTGCTTGCCAGTTGGATACATTGTTGGTTCTTTCACCCGTCGGATATTGATATCGCTTGGGAATAACACCACTATTACCTGTTCCAGGACCATTTGTTGAGAAGGTTGGATAATTCGTTCTACGGTAATTGTAAAATCCTTCTAAACCACTGTTTTGGAAGAAAGCCAGGTACTTTTGAGTTATGATTTGTCTTAAACCGTTTTCATTGGCACCTGCATATTTTACAGTGGGTTGATTGAAATACCCTGCCTCATCAAAATTGTACGAATTCTTTATATAATCCGCGGCGTTTGTAGGCGTTCCACCGTTTCTGAAGGCATACACATCCATCACACCGTTTTTCACACCGAAGAATTCAAAGCTCGCTTTAATCCCTTTTTCGTACCACATAGAAGCGTTTTCTGAAATCCAACCTCTATGTGAGGCTTCAGCCACGTTGAAACACATCTCTGCATATCCAATCTGAATGCCGGGCTCTGCAGTAAACGTTCTGTAATAGCGATAACGGTTGTACAAGGAATATTCTCCATTCAAAAAATCTCCGCCGTTCGACACCTGCATTTTTGTAGACATATCGGCCAAATCTTGATTGGCATCTGCCCCTACAAAAGAAGCAAAATCTGTGTATCCCGAACCAGCCTTCAATTTCGCACCGGCAGGTTCTGCAATGACAAATACACGTGGATCTTTCAGGTAAGTCAACACCGACAAATTCGTTGAAGACATGTTGTAACGAAGAGCATCGAAACCATAGTTATCAGGGCTAACAGGGTATTTATTCAATGTACTGTTGTAAACAAATTGCATGTTGTCTCCGTTGGATGTGAAAATTGGATATTGGCCTGGGTTTGAGATAATATTGGCAAACTTACCTTTGATGTTCAACTCCGCATCCGCTTCTTTTTTGCTTAATGCAATCAGGACACGCAAGGTGAAAGCAT